>ENA-ORXM01001032-ORXM01001032.1-marine-metagenome-genome-assembly--contig:-NODE-1032-length-41840-cov-4.596006_pt1 | contig 41840 bp, 37 predicted proteins | sample MGYA00237867_ERZ511480 | MGnify/ENA primary metagenome ERZ511480 (study PRJEB26309, sample SAMN06266103) | marine metagenome | isolation source: Algal blade | place: United Kingdom:Sidmouth, United...
CCGGGGCCGTCATCGCGGCGAAGGCGGCGAGCAGGGTGCTGGCAAGTCTCTTCAAGGGGTCACTCCGATGTGAGCATTTGCGACACGCGAAAGCGCGCCGGACCGATTGCCTCTACATGGGGACAGCAGCCGATCTTTCCAGCTCTACGCCGTATAATATGAACGGCGCATTAAGACATATTGAGATCATGTTGACTCATGAGCATACTCTTCAGCTCGATACCGAGGCCAGTGTCCCGGCAAGTCGGGCGATCTCATCGGCAACACCTTCCAGCGGCATCGTCGAGGTGTCGAGCACCGGCAGATCGAGGGCATCGGCCTGTCCCTTGAGATACGCCGCCCATTTGAACATGGCCGCATCGGCGAGGTCGGGCTGCCCGCGCAGGTCGACAAGACGGTGCTTGCGCACATCATCCTCGCAATCGAGCAGCAGAATCTCGGTTCGTGCAACAGTGTGCCGCGCCAGCGCCTCGCGAATCCACGATGGCTGCATTTGGCCTTCGAGTATGGAAAGGGGCTCAGCCGCTTTCGCCAACCGCTCGACCCACAGCGTTATCGTCTCGCGCTGCCACGAGCGACCGTCGCCGTATTTCTCCGCCATCTCTGCAGGACCGGGAACCCCGACCGAGTCGAAGAAATGGCAGCATCCACGCCATTCCTCGCGCCGGGCGAGAAGTTCGATTGCGGTGGTCTTCCCCGCACCCGACGCTCCCGTCACGAAGAGTATTGCGTTGGACACGGAGTGTCGTCCCCTTGACGGTTCAGTGGGTCAGCCAAATGCTCATTCTCAGCGTGTGCGAAACTGAGCTGAATGGCAGGGTTCGGCCCCAGCTCGCCAAGGCAAGGAACTGAGGTTTACGCCCGTTGCCATTCTTCGAGTCCCGGCGCTTTGCGCCGCCTCAGAATGAGGCATCCTCATGTTGAGGAGGGAGCGTAGCGACCGTCTCGAAACACGAGGATGCCGGAAAGCAGGAAAAATTAACCTGAGTTCCTCGCCCTGCCCAACTCGCAGAGATAGATTGTTGGAATAGCAGGATTCAAACCTGCGACCTCTGCGTCCCGAACTTAGCATTTTGCCAAGCCAAGCTACATCCCGCCCGAAACCTCCTGCGCGTCGGCGAATTTCTGCATCAGGGCGGCGATGGCGGACATGATGCTCTCGTCGACATCCATCGATGTCGCGCCCTCTTCGGGCTTGGCGATGGAGCCGCCCGTCACGGGCGCGTCGATCTTGTTCGACGAGACCGTCCGCAGGGACTCCGCCCGCTGCGCCGCAATGCCACCGCCGGTATCCGACGAGCCGCCCTGGTCGGACGAGGCCGCGCCCATGTCGGCAAAGGAATTACCCTGTATCGGCCCGCGCAGCAGCGCATCGGAAGATTGTGCGGCAACAGGGTTCATCGGGTGTTCCATTCAAGATACTGCATCGAAGACCGACCCAGAATAGAACAGTTCACGGTTCGGTGAAAGGGGCTTCGGCCATGACGGCGTACGAAAATCCGCCTGCCGCATACCCCGCAATCGACGACGCACGTGAAGCCCCCCTCCCTCGACCGACTTCCCGCATCACGCCGATTTGAGCGGGAGGGCGCAGACACCCTGTGCCTAATTTCTTGTTTGATCAGGTCTTTTATCCGAAAACCGGTGGCCACTTTTCGGAAAATCTGCTTAGTCTGCCCCATGCGAACACGCCATCCCATTTCGGAAAATCTCGACAGCCTGATCGCGTGCCGGTCCTGCGACCTGTTGCTCGACCGCGTGATCCCGCCGCCGGGCAAGGTGGCGCGCTGTCCGCGCTGCCATCACGTCCTGATTTCCAACAAGCGCAACGTGATCGACAATACGCTGGCGGGGGCGCTCTCGACCGCGATCCTCATGGTCGCCGCGATCTTCTTTCCCTTCATCGCGCTGGACGAGGCAGGGCTGCACCGCGATGCCTCCGTCATGGATGCCGTCGGGGCCTTCGCCGACGGGTGGAGCGCGCCGCTGACCATCGCAGTCGCCGCGTTCATCGTGGTGATCCCGGTGACGCGCGCAGCCGCGCTGATCTACGCGCTGCTGCCCCTCCGGCTCGGGCGCAGGCCCGCCGGGGGCGCGGCCCGCAGCTTTCGCCTCGCAATGGCCTTGAAGCCATGGTCGATGGCGGAAATCTTCATCGTCGGCGTGGCCGTGGCCCTCATAAAGGTCACGGATCTGGCGGATGTGTCGCTGGGTCCGTCCTTCTGGGCCTTTTCGGCCCTCATCGTGGTCGTGGTCTTCGAAAACTCTACCCTGTGCGAATGGACGATATGGCGATTGCTGGACCCCAAGAGACGATAACGGCCCGCGAGGCGGGTCTGGTCTCCTGCGACAATTGCGGTACCCTCGCGCCGCTTGGGTCGCGCGCCGTCTGCACGCGCTGCCATGCGACCCTGCACAGCCGCCGCCCCAACTCGGCCCAGCGGGTCTGGGCGTGGCTGATCGCCGGAATCATCTGCTACATCCCCGCCAATCTCTACCCCATGCTGCTGACCAATACCTTCGGGCGCGTCAGCGAGGGCACCATCGTCGGCGGGGCCATCGAACTGTTCGAATACGGGGCATGGTTCGTGGCCGTGGTGGTCATCGTCGCCTCGGTCGTCATCCCCGTCGCGAAATTCGTCGTCATCGCCATGCTGATGCTCGGGGTCCGCTACGGTTCGCGCCTGTCGGCCCATCGCCGGATGCAGCTCTACGAGATCACCGAGTTCATCGGGCGCTGGTCGATGATCGACGTCTTCGTCGTCGCGATCCTTACCGCACTGGTGCAATTGGGTTTCATCGCCTCGATCAATCCCGGTCCGGCGGCGGTCGCCTTCGCGTTGTCGGTTGTCTTCACGATGCTGGCGGCGCAAAGCTTCGACCCGAGATTGATCTGGGATACCCTAGAGGAGCCGCAAGCCCGTGCCAGACGCTGACCAGCGCGATTTCCACGATGCCGAAACCACGTCGAGCGGATTCTCGCTCGTCTGGCTCGTCCCGCTGATCGCCCTCGCCCTGACCATCGGCGTGGCATGGAAGACCCGCGCGGATCGCGGTCCCTTGATCGAAATCCTGCTCGATACCGCCACCGGCGTCGAGGAAGGCAAGACCATCATCAAGCGCCGCGACGTGAAGATCGGCATCGTCGAGGACGTCGATTTCACCGATGACGGATCGAAGGTCGTCCTGTCCGCCCGGATCGAAAAGGAATTCGGGCATTTCATCGATGGCGACGCGAAGTTCTGGGTGGTCAGCCCGCAGGTCACGCTGGAGGGGATCAGCGGTCTGGAGACCGTTCTCTCCGGCTCCTACATAGAAGCCTCCTGGGACAGCGATATCGGCGCGCCGACCTCCCGCTTCACCGCCCTGGAAAATCCGCCCCTGACCCCGCCCGATACCCCCGGCAAGCGCGTCCGTCTCATCGCCGAGGATGGCGGATCGATGTCGGTCGGCGCGCCGGTCTTCTACAAGCGCATCGAGGTGGGCCGCATCGAGGCCAAGACCCTGACCCCCGACGGCGAGGCCGTCATCTTCGACCTCTTCGTCGAGGCTCCCCACGACCGCCGCCTGACCCAGGGCAGCCGCTTCTGGAACACCTCCGGCGTCAGCGTCGAACTCGGTGCGCAGGGAGCCAAGCTCAAGCTCGAATCCTTCTCGTCCTTCCTGCGCGGCGGCATCACCTTCGATGCGGTGGCACTGGGCGGCGCGCCGGTCGAGGAATACCATCTCTTCCGCCTCTTCGACGGCGAGAACGACGCCCGCGCCAGCATCTTCGACGACGATTACGGCGCACAGATCAGGCTCTCCATCGAGTTCGAGGGATCGATCCGGGGTCTCGACGTCGGCGCCCCCGTGGAACTGCGCGGCTATCGCGTCGGCGAGGTGATCGACGTCATCGCCGACGTGGACGATTCCGCCGGCGTGCCCTCGGTCTCGCTCGTCGTGACCATCCTGCTGCAACCCTCGCGGCTCGGCCTGCCCAGGGGTGAGGCGGAGGAAAGCCTCGCCTTCCTCAAGACGCTGGTCCGCAACGGGATGCGCGCCAAGCTGGCCAGCGCCAGCCTCATCACCTCCTCGCTCTATATCGAACTGGTGGACCGCCCCGGCGAAGCGGACCGGGAAATCGACGAGACCGCCCGCCCCTATCCCCGCCTGCCCAGCGTCGCCTCGGATTTCGACGATCTGGCCGCCTCCGCCGAAGGCGTGCTCAACCGCATCAACGCCCTGCCCATCGAGGAACTGATGGAGGCCGCGACGACCCTGCTCGACAACGTCAACATCATCGTGGCCAGCGAGGATACCCGCGCCATTCCCGGCGGGATCAACGGCCTGCTCGGCGACGCGCGCACTCTCGTGGGCGATCCCAGGCTGACCGAGGCCACCGCCGACCTCGCCGCCACGATCGCCGCCGCGCGCGAGACGGTGGAGGCCGTCAACGAGGCCGAGGTCGCGCTGGCCCTGCAGGCCGCCCTCGAAACCGTGACCGAGACCGCCGCCTCGATCCGCGTGGCGATGGACGAGACCCCGCCCCTCATCGCGAACCTCACCCGGTTCAGCGGCAATGCCGCCGACCTGCCCCTCGGCCCGATGATCCTCGCGGCAACCGGATTGCTGGCCAATGCCGATGCCCTGTTGGCCGGCGAAGACGCCCAGGCGATCCCTGCCGATCTTGCGGCCACCGTTTCCGACCTGCGTCTCCTGATCGCCGATCTCCGCGAGGCGGATGCCGCCACCAATCTCGCCACGGCCCTCGCCGAAGCGGGCGAAGCCGCGAAATCCATCCGCACCGCCGCCGACAGCGCCCCGGCCCTCATGGCCAATCTCGCGAGCCTGGGCGAAACCGCCAATGCCCTGCCGCTGGACGATCTCGTCTCCTCCGCCACGGCCCTCGTGAAGAATGCCGATACGGTGATCGGCTCCGATGCCGTCGCCGCCCTGCCCGACGGCATCTCCGCGACGATGGAGGATATCCGCGCGCTTCTGGGCGATCTCCGCGAGGCCGACGCCGCCGTCAATCTCGCCACGGCCCTCGCCGAAGCGGGCGAAGCCGCGAAATCCATCCGCGCCGCCGCCGACAGCGCCCCGACCCTCATGGCCAATCTCACCGACCTGAGCGAGACCGCCAGCGCGCTCCCCCTCGACGAGCTGATCACGTCGGCGACGACCCTCGTGCAGAATGCCGATGCCTTCGTCGGATCGGAGGGGATTGCCCGACTGCCGGACGACGTCTCAGCCGCCCTCGGGGATGTGCGCATCCTGCTCGGCGACCTGCGCAAGGCCGAAGCCGCACAGAACCTCGCGCTCGCCCTCACGCGGGCGGGCGAGGCGGCAGCCTCCATCGATAGCGCCGTCAAACTCGCGCCCGAGCTTCTCACCCGCCTCACCAACGTCGCCAGACAGGCCGAGGCCCTGCCCCTCGATCAGGTCATCGCCTCGACCGACATTCTCATGCGCGACGTCAGCGCCCTCGTCCGCTCCGACGAGGTACGCGGCGTGCCGACCTCCATCAGCTCGACCTTGGCCAATATCGACGCCCTGCTGGCCGAACTCCGGCAGGCCGAGATCACCGCCCGCCTCGCCATGACCCTCGATGCGGCCACCAGCACCGCAGGCTCCATCACCACCGCCGCGCAGGGCGTCCCCGCCGTCCTCACCCAGATCGAAGCATTGGCGGCGAAGATCCGCACCCTGCCACTGGACGAGACGGTCCTCTGGGCCAATCAGGTACTCGGCGATATCGACCGCATCCTGCGCGCGCCCGGTGCCGAGCAACTCCCGGCCAGCGCCACCGCCGCCTTCGAGCAGCTTCGCGTCACCGTCGCCGACCTGCAGAACCGCAACGTGCCGGAGAATTTCAACAACTCGCTGGTCTCCTTCAACGGCGCTTCCCTCGCGTTCCAGGGACTGTCCGCCAATCTCAACGCCGTGCTGCCGCAGGTTTCCGGCCTCGCCGCCCGCGCCGACTCGGTTCTGTCCGAATTCGATGTCGGGTCGGAACTCAATTACGAGGCCATCACGACCATCCGCGAGATCCGCGATGCGGCTCGGGCGATCACCGCCCTCGTGGCCACCATCGAGCGGCGTCCGAACTCGCTCTTACTGGGGAAATGACGATGCTTCGCACCGTAAAGGGGATCACCCTTGCCGCTCTTCTCGCCGCCTGCGCGACCGGGGCCGACGAGCAGACGCGCTATTACCTGCTGCCCAAGGTCGCGCCGACGGAGCGGGTCGTCTTCGCGGACGACACCGTGGCCCTGCGCGAACTGGATCTGCCCCTCTACGCCCGCGCGGCGGAGATCGCCTATCTCGACCCGAACGGCGCGGTGGCGCTGGCTCAGGAGGACCGCTGGGCCGACGAACCCGCCCGCGCCTCGACCCGCGCGCTGGCCGGATCGCTGCGCGAAGCCCTCGGCGCGCCCGTGGTCGTCGAACCATGGGGCCGTGCCGTCCAGCCGGTCCTGCGCATCGACGTCACGGTGGACCGCTTCATCGGCACGCCCGGCGGAGACGTCTCCCTCAGCGGCGATTTCCAGATCGTGCGGCTCGACGACCGCAAGACCGTCTCGGCACAGGGCTTCGACATCACCGCGACGGCGGCAGGCCCCGGCTTCGACGCCCTCACCCGCGCCCATGCCGACGCGCTGGCCAAACTCTCCGACGAAATCGTCATCGCCATCCGCAACGACGCGACCTGACCGTCCGGTCGTTCCGGTGGACAGCGGCTGGCTCTCCCTCTGCGCTCGCACCTGACGGATTCGCTCGCCCCGCGCCGGGCCTCGCACATGGTATGGTCCTTGCTCGAAATATTCGGGATTGGTCTTGGCGTGTCGTTTCATTATGACACATACCGGACAGGCGACGCGAGAGAGGGAAGACTGTACCATGAAGATACTGGTCTATACCGGCAACCACTACGAACGGTTCGTATTTTCCGAATGGAAGCAACACGGTGGCGACGGTGTCTGCAACCAGACCGTCGAAATGGCCCAGGTCTTCGCCCGCAGGAATCACGACGTCACCGTCAGCGGCGACGTGACGACCGAAACGCATGACGGCGTGAAGTTCATCGGCACCGAGGATCTCGAATTCGGCACGCATTACGATCTTGTGATCGCCGTGTCCTATCTCCATTACATCGCGGAGCTGGATGACCGGGGCATCACCTGGGACAAGTCGATCTTTCAGCTCCACTACCCCGATCCTTCCGAATGGTGGCGCGGTCAGCTGCTGGAAGGTGGCGGAGAGCGGTATTTTCGCGACGACCGGATGACATGGGTGGTCGCCCTGTCCGAAAGCCATGCGCGGGCCGTCTCGAAGAACAACCCCTACGCCACCCGCAAGACCCGGATCATCGGCAACGCCATCGATCCCGCCGAATGGGGCACGGCCACCAGGACTCCGGGCAAGTTCATCTTCTGCTCGAAGGACGCACGGGCACTCCACACCCTGCTCTCCATCTGGCCAAAGCTGCGCGAAGCGGATGCTCGGTCCTCACTGGTCGTCGCCACCCCCTATACCGGCAACGAGGAAGAGGTGCACGAACACCCCGAAATGGACGGCGTCACCTATCTCGGATCGCTGTCCCCCGCCCGCCTGCGCGAGGAAATCCAGTCCGCAGAATACTGGGTCAACCCCTCGGAACATGCCGAGGAATACTGCCTGACCGCGCTCGAAATGATGATGGGCGGTGTCAAGATCGTCAGCACGGGCTTCGGCAACCTGCGCACCCTGCTGCCCGGACGCGGCGCAATCGTCGAGGTCGAGGACGGCGACATTGCCACCTCGACGCTCCGCACCGTCCTCGAATACCGCGCCGATCCGAAGCGGGCCGAGGCGAATGCCGAACGCGCCTCGGATTTCGCGGGATCGCAGACATGGGACGCGCGCTATGACGACTGGATGGCCCTGATCGAAAGCACCCCGAAGCCCGCAGTCAGGCACCCGGAACTCTTCAGCTATTTCGACGACAAGGCGGCATGGGAAAAACGCTTCCTCTCCTATGCCGCGCGCACGAAGGAATGGGAACTCGTCGCCGAAGAACCCTTCGACAGCTGCTTCACGCTCCCGCTGTTCACGGACGAATTCTGCCGCATGATCCGCGAAGAGGCGGAACATGCCGAGAGCTGGACCACGGACCGCCACGCCCATTATCCGACCACCGACCTCGTTCTTCAGGTCATCGGAATGGAAGATATCTACCGCGAGATCATTAGCGAGTACATCGTGCCATGCGCCAGGACATTATGGCGTCTGGACAACCAGTGGAACCGCATCAGAGCAGAAACGTTCCTCGCGAAATACACGGCGGATGCACAGGGTCATCTGGCCCTTCACCACGACGATTCCGACATCACCTGTCTGATCCAGCTCTCCGACCTGGATGAATACGAAGGCGGCGGGACGTTCTTCTCGCGGCAGAAGAAGGTGGTCAAGAACGGCATCGGACATGCCACGATCCATCCCGGCCAGATCACCCACCGACATGGTGGTCGCGCGATCTCCAAGGGCACACGCTACATCATGGTGTCCTTCATCCACCACGAACGGTAGAGCCGCTACCGCCCCCGTGCTCCCGGCGCGGTCATGGCGATGCGCATCAGCGCCCGCTCGATCACGGCGCGCTCGGGCAAGGTGCGGCCACTGCGCAAATCCGCCTCCAGCCCGCCGATCTGCGCCAGCGCGTCCTCCACCGCCCCGCGCGGCCAGGCCCGAAGCTGCGCGGCGAAGGAATCCTGCAATTTCCAGAAGATCGGCGGGCGCAGCTTGCGCATCGCCGTCCCCGCATCGATTCCTTCGGCATCCATCGTGGCCTGCGCCCGGTGAAGCCGCTGGAAATAGAGCGCCAGCACCCGGATCAGCCCCGGCAGGCTCGCCCCCTGCCCGTCCAGTCGGTCCACCAGCGACGGGATCGCGCGGGGCCGCCCCTGCGCCACCGCCTGTATCGCCGTGTCGAAATCGGCCTCGGCGGCGGGGGGCGCACAGGCCAGCACGGCCTCCGCCGTCACCGCGTCCTCGTCCAGCGTGTAGAGCGCCAGCGTCTCCGCGAACCGCTCCGCCTCCCCGAACTGGAACCCGGCCAGCACCTCCCCCAGCGCGGCCCGCGCCTCCGGCCCGATGGGCGGCGCGCCGAGGCCTCCCAGCATCGCGGAGAACTCCGTCTCCAGCGCGGCTCCCTCTGCCGGATAGAACGGCAAGGCCACGGCATTGCCCGCCCCCTCGAACAGCTTGCGCAGCTTGGACGACGCCGCCAGCTGCCCCGCCGTCACGATCAGCACGGCCCCGCCCCGCATCGTCTCCAGCGCCGCGCCGATGGCGGCGGTCGTGCCATCGGCGGCCCCGGCGAGCAGGATCACCCGGTCGCCACCACCAAAGCTCATCCCGTTGACCTCGTCGGCCAGCAGCGCCGGATCGCGCCGTACCTGATCGGCCTCCAGCCGGATGAACCGGAACGGATCGTCGGTCGCCCCGCCCAGCAGCGCGCGCAGAGCCTCGTCCCGGCGCGCCGAAATCTGCGTGGCATCGGGACCGTAGAGCAGCATCGCATGATGCGCCGGGTCGGGTTTCCTGAGATAGGCGCGCGTCTTCGCGGCGGCGAGCTTCGCCACCGCCGGTCAGGCCCCCCAGGCCGGGTCGTAGGCGAGGGCCAGCCGCTTGACGATCTTGTCCGCGATCTCCTCGGTCGCCCGCCGCACGCTCTGCCGCTCGGCCACCAGCGTCGCATATTGCGAGGCCGTGGCGTTATAGGCGGCGATGGAGCGCACCTCCCCCGTCGCCAGCGGCGCGGCGGACGGGGCACCGCCCGGTCGGCGCAGGGTATAGCGGGTGATGACGGTCAGATTGAAGCGCGTGATCTGATCGTCTTCCTCGATGGCGAGGCTGTTGCGGATCAGCCGCGTCTGCGTGGTCAGCACCAGCGGCGCGGCCCCGGTGGTCGGGCGCAGCCGGCGCACCAGCGATTCGTGCAGCCGGAATCCCGCCTCGCCCTGTTCGCGCTCGACCCGGACGGATTCGAACAAACGCCCCGCTCCCGCATCGCCCCCGCCGCCATAGAGCGGACGGAAGCCGCAGCCCCCCAGCACAGCGAGCGATCCAACGAGCAGAGCGCGACGATTACAGCACGACATTGACGATCCGTCCCGGCACCACGATCACCTTCTTGGGGCTGCCCCCGGCGAGCAGCTTCTGAATCGCATCTTCGGCCAGCGCGGCCTCTTCCACAACCGTCTTGTCCGCATCGGCGGCCACGGTGATCTCCGCGCGCTTCTTGCCGTTCACCTGCACCGGCAGGGTGAGGCGGTCATCCTTCAGCAAGGCCGGATCGGCCTCGGGCCACGGCGTCTCGACAACCATCCGCTCATGGCCCAGCGCCGCCCAGGCCTCCTCGGCCAGATGCGGCGTCATCGGAGCCATCAGCAGGATCAGCGTCTCGACCGCCTCGCGCAGGGCCGCCGGATCGCCGCCCTTATCCCCCGCCACCGCATTGGTCAGCCCGTATATCTGCGCCACCGCCTTGTTGAAGCGGAAGGCGGCGATATCGTCGGTCACGGCCCGGATCGCCCGGTGCGTGGTCTTGCGCAGATCGCCCGATCCCGTCGCCGCGACGCCCGCATTGCCCAGTTCCGCTTCCGTCACCAGCCGCCAGACCCGTTGCAGATGCCGCGCGGCCCCTTCGGCCCCGGCCTCGGTCCATTCCACGTCGCGTTCCGGCGGGCTGTCCGACAGCATGAACCACCGCGCCGTATCGGCCCCGAATCGCGCGATGATCGCTTCGGGGTCGATGGTGTTGCGCTTGGATTTCGACATCTTGATCGTCGGGCCGACGATCAGCGGCTCGCCGGTCGGGTCGCGCACCACGCCATCCTCGCCCCGCGAAATCTCGTCGGGCGTGAAGAAGACGGCGCGCCCCACGCCCTCGGTCGAGGTCACGATCCGCGAATAGGTCTCGTGCGTGACCATCCCTTGCGTGAACAGCGCCTTGAACGGCTCGACCGAGTCCGGCGACAGATGCCCGGTCCTGGCCATCGCCCGCGCGAAGAACCGCGAATACAGCAGATGCAGGATCGCGTGTTCGATGCCGCCGATATACTGGTCCACCGGCAGCCAGCGATCGACTTCGGCGCGATTCGTCGGCGTCTCGGCGCGGGGCGAGCAGAACCGCGCGAAGTACCATGACGAATCGACGAAGGTATCCATCGTGTCCGTCTCGCGGGTCGCCTCCGTGCCGCAGGCGGGGCAGGCCGTATGCTTCCACGTCGCGTGGCGTTCCAGCGGATTGCCGGGCCGGTCGAAAGTCACGTCATCGGGCAGGCGAACCGGCAGATTCTCCTTCTTCTCCGGCACGATCCCGCAATCGGGGCAATGGACCACCGGGATCGGACAGCCCCAGTACCGTTGCCGCGACAATCCCCAGTCGCGCAGCCGATAGCGCACCTGACCCGTGCCGAGACCCCTGGCCTCCATCCAGTCGATGGTCGCATCGATGCCCTCGTTCGAGGTCGCCTCGCCCAACCCGGCGAAATGGTCGATATAGACCACCGGCTCGGTCTTCGCCGGAACCAGCGCCTCGGCCGCCACATCCGCCGTCTCCCCCGGCATGTGGAAGGCATTGGCGACCGGCAGGTCGTATTTGCGCGCGAAATCCAGATCGCGCTGGTCATGGGCCGGACAGCCGAAGACGGCCCCCGTGCCGTAATCCATCAGCACGAAATTCCCGATCCAGACCGGCAGCGTCCTGTCGGGATAGACCGGATGCACCACAGACAGGCCCGTCTCGATGCCCCGCTTCTCGGCCTTTTCCAGCGCCTCTTCCGACGTCCCCGCCAGACGGCATTCCTCGCGGAAAGCCGCGATGGCCGCATTCTCCTCGGACAGCGCCACGCTCAGGGGATGCTCCGGCGAGATCGCGATGAAGCTGGCACCGCGCAGCGTATCGGGCCGCGTCGTGTAGCAGTCGATGACGTCCATGCCCTGCGCCGCAGCGGTCAGCGCGAAGGGGATCTCGATCCCCCGCGACTTGCCGATCCAGTTGCGCTGCATCACGCGCACCTTCTCGGGCCAGCCGTCGAGCGTGTCGATGGCTTCCAGCAGGTCCTCGGCGAAATCCGTGATGCGGAAGAACCATTGCGTCAGCTCGCGCTTTTCCACCGGCGCATCCGAGCGCCAGCCGCGCCCGTCCACGACCTGCTCGTTGGCCAGCACGGTCATGTCCACCGGATCCCAGTTCACCGTCGCGCTCTTGCGCGTCAGCAGATCGGCATCGAGAAAATCGAGGAACAGCGCCTGTTGCTGGGCATAGTATTCGGGGTCGCAGGTCGCGAATTCCCGGCTCCAGTCGATGGCCAGCCCCATCGCCTTGAGCTGCTCGCGCATCGCGTCGATATTGGCATAGGTCCATTCGGCCGGGTGCGAGTTGCGCTCCATGGCCGCGTTCTCGGCGGGCATCCCGAAGGCATCCCAGCCCATCGGGTGCAGCACGTCGAAGCCCTGCGCACTCTTGGCCCGCGCCACCACGTCACCCATGGCATAGTTGCGCACATGGCCCATATGGATGCGGCCCGACGGATACGGAAACATTTCGAGGACGTAATACGTCGGACGGTCGGTTCCCTCACCGACCTCGAAACAGCCCTTGTCGGTCCAGGCTTTCTGCCATTTCGGCTCGGCATTCCCGGCCTCGTAGACCTGCCGGTCGTCGTCGCGTGCCATCCTCGGAACTCCTGCATCGTCCAGCGGCCTGCGGCACGCATCATGCGGGGTTTCGCATATCGGCGCGCGGCTGTGAAGCACGATCGGATCGCCCTGCACGGGAAGTGTGACCGGTGTTCGGATCGGACCGGCAGCGCCGGGAAAGCCGCATTCCCGGCGCGATTCCCGCCTCGGGTCGATCGCGGTTCCCCCCAGCGCGCCGTCCGGTCGTCAGCCGTCCACGTCTTCGATGCGCAATTGCCGCGCGCGGGTCAGGATCGCATCTTCGAGGCGCGTGGCCGTGGCCGGATCGACGCTCGCGGCCTGCCAGACGCCGCTTGGCGTCAGCGTCTCGCGGAAGACCGAGACATCGAGGGCGGAGGCGCTCAGCTCCGCATCGCGGACATAGGCCGTCACGCGCACGCGCTCGTTCGTATTGCCCGCCGCCGCGCCCCAGTCGGTCGCGATCACGCCCGAGAAGGTGTCGATGGAAGCCAGCGGCAGGAAGGACAGCGTATCGAGCGACGCCCGCCAGAGATACTTGTTCACCGGCAGCCGGTTCTCGTCGCGACCGTCCCCGAGCAGCGTCTCCCGCAGGGACTGCCCCTCCAGAACCTTGGAATCATCGAAGGTACCTCGGGTCGAGGTCGGATTCCTCCGATTGTCTTCGACCACACCACCCCAAGATGAGCAGCCAGCGACCAATACGGCACAGAACACGAGGCCGATCGAATTGTGAATCATTGAAGTACGCACGCCTATCCCCCAGAAACCCAAAGCCTTGCAGGCTATTAAGATGATTCATAAAGCTATCGGTATGGGACGGCAAAGCCTTTATGCGGCACCGACGCTCCACAATCTGTGGCGTATTTGATACAGCGGATCATCTTGCGTCTTACCATCCGACCGTTCTGGTTGACCAAAGCGGTCGTTTTGCGGAATTTGCCTGTCAGGAGGGGCATGAGGCCCATTCCGGAGTTTTGTGTGGCGGGCGACCCTTTTATAAAAACGCGCCTCCAGCTTCACATAGGAACAGGTGAACGCATGAAAAAGATTCTCTTGGGAACCAGCGCCCTCGCCATGGCAGGCGCTTTCGCTGGTCAGGCAAACGCGGCAACGTGGGACCTCGATTGGGGTGGCTACTATGAAGCCAGTGTTGCTTATGCATCTTCCGACCGCGACGGTGGCAACAACAATGACGGCTTCGACGGCGTCGATGTCCTGACGGATTCCGAAATCATCTTCACGCCGTCGATCACGCTCGACAACGGCCTGACCTTCGGTGTCGACATCCAGCTCGAAGGCACCAGCGGCTCGACGGGCGACCGGATCGACGAATCCTTTGCCTTCGTCAAGGGTTCCTTCGGTCAGATCCTGATCGGTTCGGAAAACTCCGCCGGTTACAAGATGACCTATGGCGCGCCCGACGTGACCTGGATCAACGTGAACTCCGGTTCCGGTTCGGTCCTGATCCCCGGCATCTACGACAACGACGTGTTCCGTGGCACCGGTGGTTCCTCCTTCGTCGAAGTGGGCCGCAACAACGACGCAGAGCGCATCACGTACTTCACGCCGCGTTTCTCCGGCTTCCAGCTCGGTGCCTCCTATGCGCGTGACGCAACCGAAAGCAGCGGCTTCCGGAATACCGAGAGCGAAGGCAGCCTGCACGACATCTTCGACGTCGGTGTCAACTATGTGAACAGCTTCGGCGCATTCGACATCGCCGTTTCTGCTCGTTATGGCGTCGGCAGCCTCGAAGGCCGCTCCGGTACGCCAGGTACCGCAGGTACCCCGCGTGTCGATGGCATCGCGATCGCTCCGAACGGTCGGGCAATCCTCTTCAACGGCCCGGCACCTGCCAATGCTACCGTCGTTCGCGATCCAGAACCCGCGACTGCCGGCACTGCAGGCACTGCAGGGGATTCCGCCAGCGATCCTGAAGTCTATGCCTTCGGCCTGAACGTCGGCTATGCCGGGTTCAAAGTCGGTGGCTCCTACGCCAAATCGTCCGACTCCGGCTTCCTTGCCCAGGACGGCGAATTCTTCGATCTCGGCGTCAGCTACACGACCGGTCCCTGGGGCATGTCCTTCACCTACTCGCACGGTGAAAACGAAGTCACTGCCGGTGGTCCCGATTCCGAACTGGACCAGTACATCGCTGGTGTGACCTACAAGCTCGGCCCCGGCGTCACCGCCGGTGCTTACGCCGGTTATGCCGATTTCGATGCTCCGGGCGGCAACGCCGGCGACATCGACGGCTTCTATGTCGGTACAGGCTTCAAGCTGAACTTCTGATCCCACCGATATCGACCACACGATGGAAGGAGGCCCTTGCGGCCTCCTTCTTTTTTTGCGTTATACCCGGTAGACTTTCCCTACTGTCATTCCCGCGCAAGCGGGACTCTCCGCCACTTCGGAGAGATGCCCGTGTTCACGGGCATGACAGTCGGTCCGATTGAAACGCTCGCAGGGTTTGAGCCTTCCGATGAAAACGATCCTCTGGCTGGCCTCCTACCCGAAATCCGGCAATACGTGGCTGCGCCTGTTCCTGTTCAACTATCTGTTCGACCCGGACATTCCCGCGCCGATCAATCAGGCCCATCGCGTCGGCCCCGGCGATGCCACCGTCGCGCTCTACCGTGCCGCCGCGAAAGGCCGCCCCTTCGATCCCCGCGACTCGAAAGCCGCCCTTGCCCTGCGCCCCCGCGTCATCGCGGCCCATGCGGGCACCGGGGCGGCGGTCAATTTCATGAAGACCCACAATGCCAATATCGACGTGGCGGGCACCCCTCTCATTCCCCCCGCCCTCACGCGCGGCGCGCTCTACGTCATCCGCGACCCGCTCGACATGGCCGTCTCCTTCGCGCACCACTACAAGGTCAGCCACGAGCACGTCGCCGAAGCTCTGGGCAGTTCGGCCCATGCCACCACCGCCGACGACACGGTTCTCCAGCAATACCTGGGCAACTGGAGCAAGCATGTCCGTTCGTGGGAGCGCGCGACGGGCTTCCCCACCAGAGTCATCCGTTACGAGGACATGACCATCGACCCCCATGCCGCCTTCGCCGCCGCGCTCACCTTCATCGGCGCGCCTGTGGACGATACCCGCCTCGACAAGGCCATCCGCTTCTCCCGCTTCGACGAGGCATCGAGACAGGAAGCCGAGCACGGCTTCGTCGAAAAGCCTGCAGGCGCGACCCGGTTCTTTCGCTCCGGCAAGACCGGCGAGGGCCGCGAGACCCTGCCCGCCCCCTCCATTGCCCGCATCGAACGAGATCACGAGGCCGTCATGCGCCGCCACGGATATCTCTAGATGAAGCAAGGTCTCCAGCGCATCATCTGGCTCGCTTCCTTCCCGAAATCCGGGAACACATGGGTCCGCACCTTCCTCGCCAACTATTTCCTCGGCGGCAAGCGCGAGATCGGCATCAATGCCCTGCGCGAGTTCACCCTCTCGGATTCGCGCCATGACTTCTTCCTGAAGGCCACCGACGGCACCCATCCCCCCGACGCCGACATCCCCACCTACATGCGCGCCCGCGCCAAGGCCCTGCGCCTCATCGCAGGCGCGCGCGAAGGCAACCATTTCGTCAAGACCCACCAGATTCTCGATGCCGTGGAGGGCGAACCGCTCATCCCCCCCGCCCTGACGGCGGCGGCGATCTACATCCTGCGCAACCCCTTCGACGTCGCCCCTTCCTTCTCGCGCCATGCCGGAACCGACCTCGACGAGACCATCGCCCGCATGACCAGCCCCCGGAACATCGTCAGTTCAGGCACCGGCCTGCATGACGTTCTCGGACGCTGGGACGACCACGTCACGAGCTGGACATCGGCCCCCGGCCTGCCCCGAGTCACCGTGCGCTACGAGGATCTCATCGCCGATCCGAAGGCCGGATTCGGCACGATCTTCGATTTCCTCAAGGTCACACCGCACCCCCAGAGGTTGAAGAAGACCATCCGCGCGACGAGCTTCGACTCGCTGCGGAAACAGGAAGACGAGGCCGGTTTCGTCGAGCGCCCCGCCGGTATGGAAAAGTTCTTCCATTCGGGCCGCGCGGGCGGCTGGCGCGAAGCCCTCGGCGACCGACAGGTCGCCACCCTGCACCATGCCTTCGAACCCGCGCTGCAAGAATGGTATCCCGAACTGGTGGACGAAACGGCGGCTATCGCAAGAAGGGCAGGCGCATGAGCGGATTGACGGACATCACGGCCCGCATCGAACGGGCCGCACGCGCGGCCAACCGCGACCCCGCCTCGGTGCGGCTCATCGCCGTCTCCAAGGTCCAGCCGCTTGCCCGAATCGAGGCGATCCTCGACGAGGGCCACCGCCTCTTCGGCGAAAACCGCGTGCAGGAAGCCCAAGGCAAATGGCCCGACCTGCGCGAGCGGTACGGCGAGATCGACCTGCATCTGATCGGCCCGCTCCAGACCAACAAGGTCAAACCGGCCATGGACCTCTTCGACACGATCCAGAGCCTCGACCGCAATCGCCTCGCCGTGAAGATCGCCACCGAAGCGCAGGAACGCGGCACCTGCCCCGACCTCTACGTGCAGGTCAATACCGGCGCGGAAAAGCAGAAGGCTGGCATCGCGCCCGATGACGCCGATGCCTTCATCGCCCGCTGCCGCGAGGAGATGGACCTGCCCGTGATCGGCATCATGGCCATCCCCCCTGCCGACGAGCCGCCCGACTCCCATTTCGACCTGCTCGCCCAGATCGCCGAGCGCAACGGTCTCGTCGAGATCAGCATGGGCATGAGCGCCGATTTCGAGACCGCCATCGCCTTCGGCGCGACCGCCGTGCGAGTCGGCTCCGCCCTCTTCGGCGAACGCATCCCTACGGGCGGATGACGACCCGGCCCGCAGGCGTCCATCGCCCGACGATCCAGCGCAGGTCGCGCGGCGCGAAGGCGAGGCATCCGGCGGTCGGATAGCGCGGCCCCCGCCAGCAATGCACGAAGATCGCGCTGCCCTTCCCCGGCACCGGCGGATGGCGGTTGTGATCGAGTACCAGCACGAGATCGTAGAGCGTATCTCCCCGCCGCATCCGCTCATGCGAGCAGGGATGGGGCAAGGGGACCGGCCCGTTATAGGCCGCATCGCCCGGATCGTCCGACCACCCGTCGCGCGGTCCGCTGGCTCTCATCGGAACGATCGTCTCGGGCGCGGCCATCCGGTCGGCGCGGTAATACCCGCCCTCGACCCGCCATACTCCCACGGGGGTCGCCCCGTCGCCTTCGCGCTTGTCCGCCCGGATACCGCCCCGCCCGATGGCACAGGGGATCGAGCGCCCGCAGAACCGTGCCACCCCCTGCGGTCCGACGACGAGATCGCTCATCCCCGCGCTTCGAGCCGCTCGATGGCCGCTTCGAGCAGATCGGGCCGCGCATGATGCGCCATGTGCCCGACTCCCTCCGCCACGGCCGTGTTCACGTCCGGCAGCGACGCGGCGAACTCGGTCACATGCTGATCCACGCCCAGCAACCAGTCGAGTTCCCCATGCACCACCTCCACCGGCACCCGCATGTCCGGGTACCGGGGAGCCATGTCCCGCAGCCCCAGATGCAGCGACGCCAGATCCTGCGCATTGGCTTCCAGCGTAGCGGCGCGCAGGGACAGCGGCGCGCCGACATACTCGATATAGCCGGGCGGCGGCTGTTGCGGGCGAAAGGCACGGGCGACGAAGGATTCGACCGATCCCTCCTCCGCCCGGCGCGAGAGGTTGGCCTGATAATAATCCACGCCGATCCGCCCGAGGCCGAGCGTCTGGAACACGGTTGCCCCCGCGCCCCACGGCATCGTCGCGCCGGAGACCGGCACCACCCCGGTAACATCCTGCGGGAAATCCAGACCCCAGGCGACGGCGACCGCCCCGCCCCAGCTATGGCCGACCACGATCGGCTTCTCGACGCCCAGCGCGACCGCCGCCTGCCGCAGATGCGCCGCCTGCCGCGCAGGCGACCAACGCCCCGGCCCGCGCTTCGAATAGCCGAAACCGGGCCGATCCATCGCGATCACCCGCCGGCCACCCCACGGGCCACCCCGTGCCAGACGATCCATCAGCGAAAAGCTCCAGTCCCGCAGGTTCACGCTCGCGCCATGGATCAGGATGACGGGCGGCCCCTTCCCCTGCCCCCGCTCCAGCACATGGACCGGCAGGCCATCGACCTCCACGATCCGCCCCAGAGGCGGAAAGGCCCGCTCGGCCTCGTTATCGGGCAGGGGCGTGGCCACCCGGCCCGCACAGGAAGCGGCGATCGCCAATGCTCCCACACTCGCAGCGGCAACCAGAAAACGGCGTCTTCGCATGGTGTTCTCCTTCACGATGCGATGTGGGTCCGGGCGGCGGGATTGGCAAGTCGGGTGCGTCGACCCGAACCGCGCGCGACCCGGTCACAGCAGATGCCCGCTCCGCGCCGCTTTCGTGGCCAGATACGCATCGTTCTGCTCCGTGCGCCCCACGGCCAGTGGGACGCGCCGCGCGACGCGGATACCGTTTCTCTCGAAGGCATCGGTCTTGCGCGGGTTGTTCGTCATCACCTCGACGGCTCCGAAGCCCAGCGATTCGAGCATGAGCGCCGCCACCTTGAAATCGCGTTCGTCATCCTCGAACCCGAGGCGATGATTGGCATCCACCGTGTCGAAACCCTGATCCTGCAAGGCATAGGCGCGCAGCTTGTTGGCCATGCCGATGCCGCGCCCCTCCTGCGCCAGATAGAGCAGCACCCCCGACCCGTTGGCCGCGATCTGCGCCAGTGCCGCGCGCAGTTGCGGCCCGCAATCGCATTTCAGCGAGCCGAGCTGATCGCCCGTGTAACATTCGGAATGGGCGCGCACGAGCACCGGCTCGCTCCGGGGCGGGTCGCCCACCATGATCGCGAAATGATCCGGCCCGCCATCGGACGGACGAAACCCGAAGACCCGCGCATCCTCGGCCAGCGACAGCGGTACATGCGCATCGGAGAACCGCTCCAGCCGCAATGACCGCGCATCGAGCGCGGTCGTCAGAGCGCCCTCGACGGCATGGATCATCCCCGCCGGATGCTCGCGTCGGCGCAGCGGAGCCAGAATGGCGGCGGGCAGCAGCCGCGCCACCTTGCACACGCGCACCGCCAGCCGCGACACGTCCACGTCCCAGGGACGGTCATCGGCGCGCAGGGTCTCGAACGGCCCCTTCATCGGAGTGTCCAGATCCCCCGCCGGATCGGCCAGCGCCGCCACCAGCCTCCGGTCCTGCGGCAGGGCCATCCGCGCGATATCGCCGTCATAGGCGCGCAGTTTGAGCATCGAGGCCCGCCGTCCGGTCAGCACCAGCAACGTATCCCCCCGCGCATGGAGCGAGGCGAACCGCTCCGGCTGGACCGTCTCGGCACTGGCCACCAGCATGTCGCCGATGACCGCGACCGCGCCCCGACGCAATTCGCCCATGACCTGTTCGAGTCGGTCCCGGTCGGTGCCGTCGAGGGACGTCATGGGGTCATGGCCTGAAACAAACCCGTGATCGGAGTGACAGTTGCGTGAGAGCAGTGACATAAACTTGTCTTCGACACACCCCCAACAAAAGTCTGCGTGAGTATGACGCATACCGGAGGCACGCCATGAGCACGATGAAGAGAATTCTGCTGGTCGACGATGACGAGGATCTGCGCGAGGCACTGGCCGATCAGCTCGTGCTGACGGAGGAGTTCGACGTCTTCGAGGCGGCCAACGGGACGGACGGGATCGACAAGGCCAAATCGGCCCATCATGACATCATCATCCTCGACGTGAACCTGCCCGACATGGACGGGCGCGAGGTCTGCCGCCTCATGCGCAAGCAGGGGGTCAAGACCCCGATCCTGATGCTCACGGCACAGGTGACGGATGCCGATACCATCCTCGGCCTCGATTCCGGCGCGAACGACTACATGACCAAGCCGTTCAAGTTCGCCGTGCTGCTCGCCCGGCTGCGCGCTCATCTGCGCCAGCACGAGCAGAGCGAGGACGCCGTCTTCGCCATCGGACCATACACCTTCCAGCCGAGCATGAAGCTGCTGACGGACGAGGCCGAAAAGAAGATCCGGCTGACCGAGAAGGAATGCAACATCCTGAAATTCCTCTATCGAGCGGGCGGGTCCGTAGTGGGCCGTGACGTGCTGCTGCACGAGGTCTGGGGCTACAATGCGGGCGTCACCACCCATACGCTGGAGACCCATATCTACCGCCTGCGCCAGAAGATCGAGCCGGACCCCTCCGAAGCCCGTCTGCTGGTGACGGAACAGGGGGGCTATCGGCTGGCCTCCTGAGGCGGGCTTACCGGTAGGACGGGTAGTGGTAGATGCCCTTGGGGTCGTCCGGGGCCACGACATTGATGGCCGTGCCCCAGGTCGTGCTGTGGTCCAGTTCCGAAATCGGAGCCGTCACCATCCCCAGGGTCGCCGCCTGCTCCACGTCGATCACCAGATCGCGCGATGAATAATCGAGCATCGCGTGATCGGCATCCGCATCGGTGCAGGAGCGGAGCAGATCGTCGTACCATTGGGTGCTCAGTTCCAGTTCCCGCACGACGGCGCCGGCGGTCTTGACCTGGATTTCCTCGAATCCCCGCTGCTGGTGCAGATAGAGCGCGGACCCTTCGGCCATGTACCGCTTCTCTCCCGCGCAATAGAGCGCGACGGCGGCGCTCGCGATCTGCGACATCGCAACGGTCTCGACCGGAATCGGCAGGGTCTTCAGCACATTGACCGCGAACTGGATCGCATGGAGCGATCCGCCCCGCGAGCTGATGTTGAGGCGGATGGCATCCGCACCGCCGATGACGGCATTCTGGGCATTCTGCGCCAGATCGGCCATCGTCTTCGAGGTGACGGGCGCGACGAAGTTGATGATCGCCGTACCGCCCTTCAGGTTGATCGGTGGCGGGCAATTCACACAGGGCGTATGCTTGAGAGCCGCCTTGACCGCTCCCTTTTCGTCACCCGGTTTCGAATCGACAGGGGCCGTTACGGTCTCCGACGGCGTGACGGCATCGTCCTTCGCCAGAGCGGACGTTCCCGCGATCAGGGCAAGGGCACAGCCGAACAGAACAGTTCTTACGGGATGGAAGGACATGGCAATGCTCCGCTTACTGATGACAGGGACGTGTTGATAGCATTGAATGCACGTACCTTGTCCAGCTTTGGCTTCGTCGAATATCGATATTTACGGGGACGGCATGTTGACGCACAGGCGCGCCCTCCGGTACGCGAACGGGCATGACCAGCACACAATCTCCCCTGCGCGTTGCGACCTGGAACATCAACTCCGTGCGTCTGCGCGAGGAAACCGTCCTGCGGTTCCTGCGCGGGCATGGACCGGATGTCCTGTGTCTTCAGGAGACCAAGTCCCCCGATTCGGCCTTTCCCCATGACGGGTTCGAGGCGGCGGGATACGTCCATCGCCATGTGCGCGGGGAGAAGGGCTATAACGGCGTCGCGATCCTGTCGCGCATCCCCTTCGAGCCGCTGGATCACCGCCTCTTCTGCGGGCGCGAGGATTGCCGCCATGTCGCCGCACGGGTGAACGGCATCACGGTGCATAATTTCTACGTCCCCGCCGGGGGCGACGTGCCCGACCGCGAGAAGAACGACAAGTTCGGACACAAGCTCGATTTTCTCGCCGAGATGCGCGACTGGTTCGGCCCGGACGGCGATGCCCCTTCGGGACCGTCGATCCTCGTCGGCGATCTCAACATCGCGCCGCATGAACACGACGTCTGGTCCCACAAACAACTTCTGAAAGTGGTCAGCCACACCCCCGTCGAGGTGGACGCCCTGGAAGCCGTCCGCGCCAGCCGAAACTGGATCGACGTCGCGCGCCACTACATCCCGCCCGAGGAAAAGGCGTATTCCTGGTGGAGCTACCGCTCGAAGGACTGGTCGGGGGCCGACAAGGGCCGCCGCCTCGACCACATCTGGGTCACGCCGGATCTACGCGACGGATTGACGGGCTACGACATGCTCCGCGATGTGCGCGGATGGGAAAAGCCATCCGATCATGCGCCGGTGGCCGTGGAGCTGAGCGTCTAACGAGATACGCCCGAAAGAATACTTTGCCTGTTCGACCACTCAGATCATATTTTCGAGTGTACGAATTTAAAAGCGGCGACAGGGTAGAATGACGGTCTCGATCCATCCCGTTCCCGGAACGATAGTCAGAGTTGACCTATCCGATGGCTTCAGGCCGCCGGAAATGGTGAAAAGACGTCCGGCAATCGTCTTGTCTCCACCTATAGCCGGAAGAAATCGGTTGTGCACGATCGTTCCGCTCAGCACCAAACCACCCAATCCAGTTCTTTCTCACCACATGCAACTTACTTTCGATCCTCTACTTCCAAGCCCGTATCACGAGCCGAAGACGTGGGTGAAGGCTGACATTGTCCTCACTGTTTCATTCCATAGATTGAGGTTACTGTTCTCAGGATGGGACCACGGGCAGAGGGTTTACGATGTGCGCGTTATAAGTGACGAGGATCTCGAAGCGGTTCGCGAATGTGTCAGAGCCGGAATTGGATTGTGATTTGAATTGTTAATGTGTTGTCTCTATATGAATGGTGTCGCCGGTCGCACCGGCACTTAAGTCCAGTCGAGTAAAATCGCTGGCCTTCAAGGTCTGGTGATCGCAAACCTCCCTTGAAGTCTGTAGCGGCCTCGCTGATGCGAGGCCGCGAACTTCTTTTCTCACCGAACCGGCGGCATCCTGATCGTGTCCGACCGGCATTCCCGGTTCACGTCGCGCCCGCACTGGCGCGGGGTGAGGGTCTTGTCGAAGCAGACCTTGATCTCGCGCAAACGGTTCTTCGAGCAGTTGATGACGATCTCGTCGGCGTCGAGTTCCGGGTTCACTTCGATGAACGCGGCTTCGATCACCTTCGGGTCGATGGTCAGCGTCCGGTCCAGCCGCTTCAATTCCTTGGGGATCACCACCGAGTCATAGGCCGCTTTCGTCACCTCGAAATACTCGCGCGGGTCGAGGCCGGAACACGTCCCGTGCTTCTTCCACTGGTGGAAGATCAACCCCTTGGCAGGCATGATCGGCAGCATCCTGTCCACCGTGCGATCCGGGACGCGGGCGCGCACGTCGCAGAATTCCGGCCAGCCCGTCTCGTTCTGCGGCCAGAGACCATGGGCGACGAAGCCGTAATCGCGCGAGCCGTTGCACTGGTTCGAACTGCGGTCGCCGCTGTCCTCGCAGAAGCTGGGCGACCATGACAGGGCAAGGACATAATAGTCGAATCCCGTTCCCCGCATCTCCCGCGATCCGGACTCCATCGATGCCGACCCGCCCGATGCGCCGCCGAGCCGGTCCTGCACGATGCGGTCGAGACCGCCCTCCTCCCATGCCACGACGAGCGCCAGAACGGCGGCCCCGAGGAGGGAGAGGATTTTCTTCATGGTCATGACGTCTCGCTCTCGCGTTGCTGGTCGCGCCCTTGGCCCTCTCTAATATGAAACGGTCCGCGAAGGCATGAACTTTTCGCCACCACCCGTCTATGCGACCAGAGCGGTTCCCTCCCGCTCCCAGGGCGGCACCGGCGAGAATTCCCTGACCAGATGATCGATGAACACGCGGGTCTTGGGGGGCAGGTTCCGGCGCACCGAATAGACGGCATAGATGTCCGACCCGTTATCCTCGTAATCGGGCAGCAGCCGGATCAGGCGTCCCCGTTCGAGGTCGTCGCTGATGAGATAGGTCGACAGCCGCGCCACCCCCAAGCCCGCCAGCGTCGCGTGATAGAGGCCATCGGCACTGTTGGCTTCGAAATTCCCGCGCAGGCTCAGGCCCCGTGCCTCGACCTCGTGGAAACCCCAATCGTTGAACCGGGAGACGTTCGAGAGTTGCAGGCAGTTGTGACGCTGCAGATTCTCCGGAATCGTCGGTGTTCCGTGGCGGGCAAGGTAATCGGGCGATGCACAGATGACCCGGCGATTATGGGCGATCTTGCGGGCCACGAGGGACTGGTCCTCGATCTGCTCGGTGAATTGCAGCGCGACGTCGATCTGGTCCTGCGAAAAGTCCAGCTTGCGGTCGGTAAATTCCACGGCGATCTGCAAATCCGGGTGCCTGGCCATGAAGGCGGGCAGGATCGGCAATACCTGCGCCTTGCCGAAGGCCACGGTGGCCGCCACTTTCAGCGACCCCTTCGGGTGATCGCCGAAGGAGAGGACCATTTCCTCGGCCCGCGCGATGCTGTGGCGGATTTCGGCACAGCGTTCGTAGAAGGCCTGCCCGTCATCCGTAAGGTTGACGCCATGTTTGGAACGCACCAGCAGGCGGACGCCTACCCGGTCCTCCAGATTGGCGATCTGCTTGCTGACGGCCGAGGGCGACTGGTTCAGCTCCCGCGAGGCGGCAGAAAAACTGCCGGCATCCACGACGCGGGCGAACAGGACGATCAGGTTCGGCAAGTCCATGACGCTGCCCTTCTGTGCCAGGCGGTGAAGGCTGACGTGACCTCATGAGGGGTACGGTCATCCTGAACGGCATCTTATATGCATTGCAGCAATAATCATATTGCAATGCAGCATTTAGTCAATGGATGGAGGAAAACCAATGACTTTCGCAACCCCCTCGCTATCGCTTTCCGGCAAGGAAGCATCTGCCACGACCCTCTATGAGCCTGATGGAGCCATAACCGCACCAATCAGCCTGTGGACCGGGTTCAGGCTCCGGGTCCGCAGTGCAGTTCGCTCCGTGCAATACGCCCGGATGGTGCAAGCACTCTCCGAACTCTCCGACGAGCATCTGGCGGCGGCGGGACTGACCCGCGCCGATATTCCCCGCCGCGCCCACGAATGCGTCTACGATACACACTTCTGAGGATCAGGATCATGCTAACATATTCGAACAAATCTCCCTTCCGGCAACTCGCCGCACGGTATCGTCGGCACCAGCACTATCGTCGTGCGCTGGGCGAGCTTCAGGCCTGCACCAATCGCGACCTGAAGGATCTCGGCATCAATCGCGGTGATATCCGGCGGCTCGCCCGTGAAACGGCCTTCGACGGAACCGAAAGCCCGCATACGGCATGAGAAGCGAACAAAAAAAATGCCCCGTCTCCGTGGAGAGGGGCATTCGAGTTTTGCGATACGGGAGGAATTGCACCGCTTGACCTCAATGTCGCCCATTGAATGTCGCATCGCAACAACCAACATATTGCATTGCGGGATAACGATCTTCAACCTGACGGAACAGATGGTATCGGCACGATCGGCGTTACGAACCCGCACATTACGGACAGAGAAGTAAGAGCCATGCAGAACGATCTTTCCAGCGATACAGACGCGGCACTGGTGCATCGGCTGGCAAACCAGCTCGCCTCGATCCGCTCTGCGGCAGAAATCCTGCGCGATGTGCCGGAACTGGCCCCCGATGAGCGCAGACGCTTCGCAGCGGTCGTCCTGGAGGGCGAACAAAATCTCGAAACGCTGCTGCCACGCCTCGCACGGTATCAGGCGTAGTATTCGCGTCCGTCGCACATTGCGCGTTTCAACCTTTTCAAGACGTGTTCCTTTCCTATATACGATCCCGGAAGTCTCCCGGAAAAACCATGCTGCCCGGTAGACGCGCTCCAGAAAGGGGCGCGCCCGTCTCCGCATGGTCGTACGTATAAGAAAAGGACCGCTACCCATGTCCCTGCCCCTGATGCCGAAGGCCGTCGCCGTCTGGCTCGTCGACAATACCTCGCTCTCCTTCGATCAGATCGCGGAGTTCACGGGGCTGCATTCGCTCGAAATCTCCGGCATCGCCGATGGCGAGGTGGCACAGGGCCTCAAGGGCCGCGATCCCATCGCCACGGGCGAGCTGACCCGCGAGACCATCGAGAAATGCGAAGCCGACCCGAAGGCCCGGCTGCGGCTGGTACCGCGCGTGAAGATGCCCGAAGTCACGCGCAAGGGGCCGAAATACACGCCCCTGTCCAAGCGTCAGGAGCGCCCCGCCGCGATCCTCTGGCTGATCCGCAACCATCCCGAACTGACCGACGCCCAGATCTCGCGCCTCGTCGGCACGACCAAGCCGACGATCCAGTCCCTGCGGACCAAGACGCACTGGAACTACGCCAATATCAACCCCGTCGATCCGGTCGCGCTGGGCATGTGCCGCCAGACCGAACTCGACGAGGCCGTCGCGAAATCCGCGCCCAAGCGGGAGGCGATGGAAGAGGAAACGCGGCCCGAGGGATCGCTCATGTCGACCGAGGAATCGCTGGCCGATCCTGCGATGGACGAAGAGGAAGAGACTGAGACAGCCGACCCCAACCGCGCGCCGGACGATTTCTTCAACCTGCCCAAGGGGGACGGCGACGGCGACACCTGAACCGGCATCATGTGTGATCGCTCCCTCGTAGACGTGGTCAGGTCACAGGGGAAGGCTGCGCCATAGATAGGCAGGATACGTTGCGTCAATACGATTTCGTATTGAGATGAAACGCACGATGTTTGTTTGGTGAGAGAGATTGCATGACCGTGAACTCGGTAGGTCGGTGCGGTAGCGATGGTGGTGGGCGCGAGCCGTCCTCCGACCGTTTTGGCGCGATTTCGCCACGACCGAGCGGTGCAGGCGAGCGGGGCAGGCAGGATTCCGATACCCGGCAAACCCGGTCACTACGAGGCTCCACACCCGGAAACCAGGGGTCCAAGTCGCACTCTACCCCTGTGGCCCTTGGTTCGAGATGCGAGGTTGAGGCGAACCCGACCGTACCGGAGACCATGGATACCACCGCGCCGGAGGAGGCCGTGTCGGAACCGAACGGGACCGTTCCGCACGCTCCGACGTCGCCGCCCGATGCCCCCGAAGGCCCCGTGACCCTCAGCCAGGTAACGATTGGCGAGATCGATGGCCGGATCCTCGACAACGACCTCGTCGTCGAAATCGAGGGTCGGAGCTACACGGTCGGCTTCCTCAAGACGCAACTTCCGAACTGGGTCGACACGTTGCCGTCGGACGGTGTCGGCTTCGGGCAGGTATTCGTCGAACGGGAGTACGGCACGGGCAGCGGGGCCGTCACGGCGTTCGAGGCATACATCGCCGAGACGTTCCCGAACGGCCAGCCGATCCCCGTCGAGCCGGATGGCGGTATCGGTGACGGCGCAGGCCCCATACCTTCCTGACGCCGATCCCTTTGATCCCGCCGCCCGATGGGATACATCGGTGCGGTGGGTAACGGGGAGCGATTGGCATGTGGCAATTCTGGGTCGACCGGGGCGGCACCTTCACGGATCTGGTGGGCCGCGCGCCGGACGGGGCACTGCATACGCATAAGCTGCTCTCCGAGAACCCCGAGCAATACGCCGATGCCGCCGTGCGGGGCGTGCGCGATCTGCTGGGGCTGGCCCCCGGTGATGCGCTGCCCGAGGCGACCGTCGGGGCCGTGAAGATGGGCACGACGGTCGCCACCAATGCCCTGCTGGAGCGCAAGGGCGACCGGACGCTGCTGCTCATCACGCATGGTCTCGGCGACCTGCTGCGCATCGGCTACCAGAACCGCCCGCAACTCTTCGATCTCGATATCACCCTCCCCGAACTGCTCTACGAGCGGGCGGCAGAAGTGACGGAACGTCTCGACGCGGCCGGGGCCGTGGTCACGGCGTTGGATGAATCCAGCGCGCGCACCGCCCTGCAATCGGCCTTCGACGACGGCATCCGGGGCGTCGCCATCGCCTTCATGCACGCCTATCTCAATTCCGCCCATGAGGAGCGCGTGGCCGACATCGCCCGCGAGATCGGCTTTTCGCAAGTTTCGACCTCGCACCGGACCTCGCCCCTCATCAAGCTGGTGGGACGGGGCGATACGGCGGTGGTGGATGCCTATCTGACCCCCATTCTCAGTCGCTACGTCGAACAGGTCCGCTCGGCCCTCGACCCGGCTGGCACTGCCGACACGAAACTCATGTTCATGCAGTCGAATGGCGGATTGACCGATGCATCCCTCTTTCAGGGCAAGGATGCCATCCTCTCCGGTCCCGCCGGGGGCGTGGTCGGCATGGTCAAGACGGCGGAGCTTGCGGGCTTCGACCGCATCATCGGCTTCGACATGGGCGGCACTTCGACCGACGTGACCCATTACGCGGGCGAATACGAGCGCAGCTTCGAGACCGAGGTTGCAGGCGTCAGGATGCGCGCCCCGATGATGAACATCCACACCGTCGCCGCCGGGGGCGGCTCGATCCTCAGCTATCGCGATGGGCGCTATCAGGTCGGCCCGGAAAGCGCCGGGGCCAATCCCGGCCCTGCCTGCTATCGCCGGGGCGGCCCGCTGACCGTGACCGATTGCAACGTCATGCTCGGCAAGCTGAACCCGGACCATTTCCCGGCGGTCTTCGGTCCCGATGCCGACGAGCGGCTCGATGCCGAGGCCGTGCGCGTGAAGTTCGAGGCCCTTGCCGCCGATATCGCCGGGGCCACCGGTGACACGGCCCTCTCGCCCGAGGAGACGGCGGAGGGTTTCCTGCGGATCGCGGTCGAGAACATGGCCAATGCCATCAAGAAGATCTCCGTCCAGCGCGGCTATGACGTCACGCAATACACCCTCAACTGCTTTGGCGGGGCGGGCGGGCAACATGCCTGTCTCGTCGCCGATGCGCTGGGGATGAGCCGCGTGTTCCTGCATCCCTTCGCCGGGGTCTTGTCGGCCTATGGCATGGGTCTCGCCGATATCCGGGCCTTTCGCGAGCGCCAGATCGACCAGCCCGCCTCCGTCGATCTTGCTCCGATCATCGCGGAAATGGGCGATGCCGCCCGTGCCGAGGTCGCGTCGCAGGGCATCGATTCCGGGGCCGTCACCGTCATCGCCCGCGCTCATCTGCGCTATGACGGCTCGCATCAGGCGCTGGAAGTATTGGCCGGAACCGAAGCCGAGATGGCGCAGCGGTTCGAGGAGGCCCACCGCGCCCGCTATGGTTTTGCCACCGGGAACCGCGCCCTGACCGTCGAGATGCTTTCCATCGAGGCCATCGGCACCTCCGACGAGATCGCCGATACCGAAACGGCGATGCAGGTCTCGACTCCCGAAGCCCTCGCCACCGTCTCCATGCGGTCCGCCGGAATGCGGCGCGACCGGTCTCTCTACGACCGCGACAGCATGGAACCGGGTCAGAGCGTGGACGGCCCCGCGATCATTACCGAGAAGACCGGCACCAATATCGTCGAGGACGGTTGGTCCGCGCGGGTCAACGGCTTCGGCCACCTGATCCTCGAACGGATCGTGCCGCTGCAACGCGAAGGGGCCATCGGTACCAGCGCCGATCCGGTCATGCTGGAGGTGTTCAACAATCTCTTCATGTCCATCGCCGAGCAGATGGGCGCGACGCTGGAGAACACCGCCTATTCGGTGAATATCAAGGAGCGGCTGGATTTCTCCTGCGCGCTCTTCGATGCCACCGGCGATCTGGTAGCGAACGCCCCCCATGTCCCGGTGCATCTGGGGTCCATGAGCGAGTCTGTGCGCAAGGTCATCGAACTCAACCCCGGCATGGCCAAGGGCGATGCCTTCATGCTGAACGCGCCCTTCAACGGCGGCACGCACCTGCCCGACGTCACGGTGATTACGCCAGTCTTCGACGAGCCGGGCGAGACCGTCCTGTTCTTCGTCGGCTCGCGCGGCCACCACGCCGATATCGGCGGGCGCACCCCCGGCTCCGGCCCCCCGGATTCCAGGCATATCGAGGACGAGGGCGTCGTCATCGACAACTTCCTGCTGGTCGAACGCGGCACCTTGCGCGAGGCCGAAACGCGCGCCCTGCTGGCTTCCGGGAAATATCCCTGCCGCAATATCGATCAGAACATGGCCGATCTCGAAGCCCAGATCGCCGCCAATGCGACCGGGGTGCGCGAGGTTGGCCGGATGATCGGGAATTTCGGTCTCGACGTGGTCCAGGCCTATATGCGCCACGTTCAGGACAATGCCGAAGCCTCCGTCCGCCGTCTGCTCGAAGCCCTGTCCGAGGGCGAATACACCTATCCGATGGACGAGGGCTGCCGGATAGAGGTCGCCGTGCGCGTGGATCGCGAGGCCCGTGAAGCGACCATCGACTTCACCGGCACGTCGCCCCAGCGCGAGGGCAATTACAACGCCCCGCTGGCCGTGTGCCACGCCGTCGTGCTCTACGTCTTCCGCACGCTGGTCGGCTCGGCCATTCCGCTCAATCAGGGGTGCCTCAAGCCCCTGAAGATCATCGCGCCCGAAGGCACAATGATCAACGCGCAGTATCCGGCGGCGGTGATCGCCGGGAACACCGAAGTCTCGCAGGCGATGTGCAACTGCCTCTACGGCGCGCTGCACGCGATGGCCGGATCGCAGGCGACGATGAACAACTTCATCTGGGGAAACGACACGCATCAGAACTACGAGACCATCGGCGGCGGCACGGGCGCGGGGCCGGGCTTCGACGGCACCAGTGCGGTCCATTCGCATATGACGAATACCCGCCTGACCGACCCCGAAGTGCTGGAACAACGCTTCCCCGTGCGCGTGGAGACCTTTGCGATCCGGCGTGGCTCTGGCGGCAAGGGACGCTGGTCGGGCGGGGACGGCATCGCGCGGTCGCTGCGCTTTCTGGAGCCGATGACCGTCACCGTCCTCAGCGGCCATCGCATCGTCCCACCCTTCGGTGTGGAGGGCGGCGCGCCGGGAGCCTGCGGCGTGAATGCCGTGCGGCGCATCGATGGAACGCCCGTGGAGCTGAAGGGCAACGACGAGGCGGCCATGGAACCGGGCGACATCTTCGACATGCATACGCCCGGTGGAGGCGGATGGGGAAACCCTGAAGGATGAAAAACGTACGTTAAGCGAAGATTCGTGAAATGGGCGCAAGGATGTCGGGACGATTCCCCCCGCCACAGGACATTGTGCCATGACCACCACCGCACCCTCCGATACGCCTCAGACCGCTCTCGACGGGCATGAGCGGGCGGTCGATATGCTGATCGGCGACCGCGCCATGGTCTCCCGGATGCTGCGCGAGCATCAGGCTCTTCGCTGGGCCATCGAGCACAATCCCGGTCCCTGTTACGTCTGCGATGCCGAAGACCGGCTGATCGTCTGGAGCGACGCCTTCGAGCGGATCCATGCCGGTGTTTTCGCCGAGCATGGCCTGCGGATCGGCAACGGCGACCTGCGCTATCCGGAACTGATCCGCCACCACGTCGAGGCCACCTGCGCACCGAAGGACGTCGAGGCCCGGATCGAGGCCGATCTCGATGCCCATAGTGCCGCCGACGGCGAACCCGTCGAGTGCGATCATGGCGAGCATGGCATCTTTCAGGTCTCGAAATACGCCATTCCGGGCGGTACCGTCGTGGCGATGGCCGCCCCTATCGACGGGTTCAAGACCCGCGAGACCGAACTGATCCACGCGCGCGGTATCGCAGAAGCAGGCGAGCGCGCCAAGGCCGAGTTCCTCGCCAATATGAGCCACGAAATCCGCACGCCCATGAACGGCATCCTCGGCATGATCGAGTTGCTCGGCAATTCGACGCTCGACCGCAAACAGCAACTCTACGCCGATGTCATCGCCCGTTCGGGTCAGGCCATGATGACCATCATCGACGATATCATCGACCTGTCGCGGATCGAAGCCGGTGACGTCACGCTGCAACCGGCATCCTTCGATTTCACCGAGGCGATGGAAGATACCGCGCTTCTGTTCTCGGCGGCGGCCAGTGACAGCGGGGTCGATCTCATCGTCCGGGTCGATCCCACCCTACCCAAGCGCATGATCGGCGATGCGGGCCGCCTGCGCCAGATCGTGAGCAACCTGCTCAGCAATGCCCTGAAATTCACCGAGACGGGCCATGTCTTCCTCGATATCGGCGGCGGCCTGCACCGGCGCGCGGACGGGCGGGAAATCGCCTCCCTCTCCATCGCCGTTCAGGATACCGGGTGCGGCATCCCGGATGACGTGCTTGCCGGTACCTTCGTCGCAGGCAGTCGCAGCAAGGGTCTGGGACTGTCGATCGTGAACGGGCTGGTCGATGCCCTGGGCGGCACGATCGATGCGCAGAGCGTCGAAGGCCACGGTACCACCGTGACCGTGACGCTGGACCTGCCCGTCGATGCCGGTCGCATCATCACCCGTACGAAGGATGGTCTGGCAGGAAAGCATGTGCTCCTGATGGATATCACCGCCGCCCGATGCACGATCCTGAACGAGCAACTGACCGCCTGGGGCTTCCAGACGGCCGCCTGCGCCGATATGCGCGAGGGCATGACCATGCTCGATCGGCTGGCGGAGCTCGGCACCCCGGCGGACCTCGTGATTCTCGGGAATGCCGGGCGGGCGTGGCGGGATGACGATCCCCTGCTCGACAGTCTCAGGGCCGATTCCGGGCAGTGCCCGCCCATCGTGATCCTCGACGGGATCGACGGCATCGTCGCCGCAGCGGAAGCCGCCGATACGGGGGTGTTCGCGAGCCTGCCCTGTCCGGGGCGCAGTTCCCAGCTGCTCGACACGATCGAGCGGGCCTTGATGACGGAGCGTCCCGCGTCATCCGAACGGCAGGGCGATGCTGTCCCGTCCGACGTGGCCGCGCCCCCCCTGTCCGCGATGGACGATCCGCTCGAACCCGAGGCCGGGGATGTCCTCATGCTGGATGACGGGGATGACGGACACGTGGAACCCTTCGAACCCGGATGCAGCGATACCATTGCGGCCGCTCCCGCCGACGATGCGGAGCGCATCGATATCCTCATCGCCGAGGATAACGAGATCAACCAGTTCCTGCTGGAACAGATCCTCTGCAAGACCGGCCACAGCTATCGCGTCGTCTCGGATGGCCGACAGGCTCTGGATGCATGGCGGACGACAAGCCCGCGCCTGATCCTGATGGATCTCGCCATGCCGAACATGAGCGGGGACGAGGCCGCCGTCGCGATCCGGAAAGCCGAAGCAGGCACGGGCCAGCGCGTGCCCATCGTGGCCGTCACCGCCCATGCCCTGCGTGGCGACCGCGAACGCTGCACCGAAGCGGGCATGGACGACTATCTCTCCAAGCCCGTCAAATCGGCGGATGTCATCGCGGTCATTCACCGATGGATCGGCGAGGACGCGATGCGGCAGGCGGGCTGATCCGCTCGCCCCATGGCCCGATCACCGCGTGGTCCTGGCCGTCCCGACGAGACATCCCGCCACGAAGGTGAGGATCGAGGCCGCACAGGCCAGCAGGCCCGTCGCCATCGCCCCGGTATTCAGGGCGAATGCCCCCACGAAGACGCTGATGAGGGCCAGCGACAGCAGGATGTCGCGAAGGCCCTTGCGCGCCGGGTCTTGCTTCCTGCCGGAGGGCGTCTTCACGCCCCTGCTCCCGGAATGAGGGACAGCAGCAGGATGGCACCGGCCAGGATCGCATAGACCAGCACCGTCTCGCCCAGCCGCTGCGCGAAGCCCTTGACGGGGCGGCGACCGCAGAAGTCGCAATGTTTTTGCGTCGTAAGCATGATGACTCCCTTCACTGTGCGGGACAGGCTCGATTGCCTGTCCGTTCCGAGCAGAACTTTCAGGGTTGTCCGGGTGAAGCGGCGACGGGATACGTCGCGGATAACCCTCCTGAAGTGGACAACCGCTTATCCGATCGGTATGCTGATATACTAAATCTCAGGTTGCACGGACAACAAGAGAGAACTCTTACTGGACGGACGAGAACTTCTTCTGGATAGAAGGTTTGAATTTCACTTATGATCATATGCGGTATATATTCATATGCTTAGCCGGATAAACAAGAAGATCATTCTGTTGTGCAGTGTCGATGCGCCGTTCTGGAGTGATGCCTTGGCGAAGGTGACGCGCCTGCATATCAAGAGCGCGCTCGGCATCTCTCCCACGACCATGATAAAATGGGAAATGGGCGGCGAAGTGCGCGATGTCTCGCTTCACCGGTCCTTTTCGACCATCGGCGACACCGTGACCAAACGGCGATCCATGGCCAAGGAGGCCCGCGCGTCGGTCCTGAAGAGAATCGACGAACTCCATACGGCGATCTTCGATGACGATACCAGCGTCTATGCCTTCGGCGAATTGCTGGGCTTCGACAAGACACGCTCGCAGAAGGCCATCGATCAGGAAGTGTTCAAGAAAATCCCGGTCTTCCGGGATATCTATTACGAGGACAGCCCGCGCGACCGCTCGATGGTCCAGAAGCATTTCGATGCCTTCGGCGGCTGCTACCATGTCTGGCTGGAGCGCGGCGAGCGCACGTTTCAGGGCGTGTTGCGCGTCCGCTATCCGCTGCATCTCAAGACGCTCTGGGCGATCCGGGCCAAGCTGAACCTGCCGAAATACGTCAATACCGTCGGCAAGCAGAAGCCCTTCTTCGAATATGACGGGTTCCTGTCGATCAAGAGCGACGTGATCTTCTGGATGTTCGAGGAGCGCGACAACCTGAACGCCGATTTCTTCCAGATGATTACCGAACGCCCCGATATGCTGGAATGGGGCGGGATGGCGGAGGGAAAATACCTGACGACCCAGCGCGGCAGGGACGCCTCCATCGTGACCGGGCGGGTGCTGCTGGAACGGCGGGAGATCGAGGACGGGCCGGGAATCGAGGAATTCATGTTCAGCGGGATGGCCCTGCTGGACGAATCCTTCGACGGCATCGTCGAACGTATCGGTGACGGGCACCCTTCGCCCGAAGGCGTGTGAAAAAACACTTGCTAATTTCACGAAGCTGATCGAACCATCCTCTCATGGATGGAACAGAGCCTTTCAGCATGTCCGGTGTGGGATCGGACCTGCGCGCCCTGCGGCGCAGCCGGGGCGTGACGCTCGCGGCACTGGCCGCCGGTCTCGATCGCTCGGTCGGCTGGCTCTCTCAGGTCGAGCGCGGATTGTCGGACCCGTCCATCGACGACCTGCGCCGTATCGCCAGGGCCTTCGACGTGCCGCTCGGATTCTTCTTCCGCAACGAGGATGCGCCCGATGCGGAGCGCGGGCATGTGGTGCGCGCGGCCCATCGCCGGTCTCTGGGCAATCCCGTCGCGGGGCTGGTCGAGGAACTGCTCTCGCCCGATATCGGCGGCGCGTTCGAGACCCTGCGCTCGACCTTCGCACCGGGGGCCGAACTGGCCGAGCCGCAGCAGCGGGAAACGGAGGAGGCGGGCTACGTCGTCTCGGGCGAACTCGACCTCTGGATCGGAGACCGCCCTTTCCGCCTCGGCCCCGGCGACAGCTTTCGCTTCGCGGGCGAACCCTACCGCTGGCGCAATCCCGGCTCCGAGGAAACGGTGGTCATCTGGACCATCGCCCCGCCCGTCTACTGATATGCACGAAACCGCTCACGAAGGAGCCTTCCATGGCTGAACTCCCCTCCCATGCCCGTGTGGTCATCATCGGTGGCGGCGCGGTCGGTGCGTCCTGCCTCTATCATCTGGCCAAGGCCGGATGGACCGATTGCGTGCTGCTCGAAAAGAACGAGCTGACCGCCGGGTCCACATGGCACGCCGCCGGGAACGTGCCGACCTTCTCCGGCAATTGGGGGGTGATGAATATCCAGCGGTACTCGACCGAACTCTATCGCCGCCTCGGCGAGGAGGTCGATTACCCGATGAACTACAACGTCACCGGCTCCGTCCGCCTCGCGCACAGCAAGGAACGGATGCTGGAATTCGAACGGGCCGTGGGCATGGGCCGCTCGCAGGGCATGACTATGGAGATGTGCTCGCTCGACGACCTGAAGAACCACTATCCCTATCTCGAAACCCACGATCTGGCGGGTGGCCTCTACGATCCCTCCGACGGCGATATCGACCCCTCGCAACTGACGCAGGCGCTGGCCAAGGGTGCGCGGGACATGGGGGCACAGGTCATCCGCTTCTGCCCCGCCACCGGTGCCCGCCGCGACGGCGACGAATGGGTCATCGAGACACCCAAAGGCGAAATCCGCTGCGAGATCGTCGTCAATGCCGCCGGGTACTATGCCCGCGAGGTCGGCAAGTGGTTCGGGCGCGACGTGCCGATGGTGGTGATGAGCCACCAGTACATGCTGACCGACGAAATCCCCGAACTGGAAGCGTGGACGAAGGAGAACGGCCACAAGCTGCCCCTGCTCCGCGATGTGGATTCGTCGTATTACCTGCGACAGGAGAAGACCGGCCTGAACCTCGGCCCCTACGAGCGCAACTGCCGCGCCCATTGGGTCGAGCCGTCCGATCCGATGCCCGACGATTTCAGCTTCCAGCTCTATCCCGACGATCTGGAGCGGCTCGAATGGTATATCGAGGATGCCATGGCCCGTGTGCCGCTGCTGGGGACCGCAGGCGTCAACAAGGTCATCAACGGACCGATCCCCTACACTCCCGACGGCAACCCGCTGATCGGACCGATGCCGGGCGTCCCGAACGCCTTCGAGGCCTGCGTCTTCACCTTCGGCATCGCCCAGTCGGGCGGCTCGGGCAAGGTGCTGGCCGAATGGGTGACGCAGGGGCAGACCGAGTGGGACATGTGGTCGGTCGATCCGCGCCGGTTCACCGATTACGCCGCCGCCCCCGATTATGCTCTGGCCAAGGCCAAGGAAGTCTACGGCCACGAATACGCCATCCACTTCCCCCGCCATGCGTGGCCGGACGGACGTGATCGCAAGCTCTCGCCCGTCCATGACCGCATCATCGCGGCAGGGGGCCAGATGGGATCGTATAACGGCTGGGAACGGGCGAACTGGTTCGCGCAGGCCGGCGACGATACCTCCGAGGATGCGACCCAGACATGGGAGCGGGACGGCCCGTGGCTGCCCCGCATCCGCGAGGAATGCCATGCCGTGCGCGACGGGGTGGGCGTCCTCGACCTGCCCGGCTTCTCGCGTTTCAACCTGTCGGGCGCGGGCGCGGCGGACTGGCTGCGCGGCATGATTACCGGCGGGCTGCCCAAGGTGGGGCGGATGAATCTGGGCTATTTCGCCAATCACGAGGGCCGGATCGTCACCGAGATGTCGATCATGCGCCATGGCGAGGATGCCTTCACGCTCATCACCGCCGCCACCGCCCAATGGCATGACCGGGACTGGCTGTCGCGGCATCTGGCGGATGGCCTGAGCCTCACCGACCATACGGACGAATATTCCACGCTGATCGTCTGCGGCCCGAAATCGCGCGATCTGTTCGCGACGATCACCGATGCCGACCTCACCTTGCCATGGCTGTCGCATCAGCCCGCCAGGGTCGCCGGACGGGACGCGGCGCTGGCGCGGGTCAGCTTCGCGGGGGAACTCGGCTGGGAAATCCATGCCGCGATGAAGAACATGCCCGCCATCTACGATGCGGTCGTCGCGGCGGGCGCGGTGCCCTTCGGCATGTTCGCCCTCGATTCCCTGCGGATCGAGAAAGGCTATCGCGCGTGGAAGGGCGACCTTTCCACCGATTACTCGGTGCTGGAAGGCGGGCTGGAGCGGTTCGTGCGCTGGCAGAAGGACGGGTTCGTCGGCAAGGCGGCGCTGGAAGCCCAGAAACAGCAGGGCGTCACGAAACGCTTCGCGACCCTGATCGTCGAGGCCAATGGCTACGATGCGCCCTATATGTCGAACGTCTGGAAGGATGGCGAGATCGTCGGCGAGACGACCTCGGGCGCCTGGGGCCACCGGATCGACAAGTCGGTGGCGCTGGGCGTGTTGCGCAGCGATGCGGCGGAGCCGGGTACGCAGGTCGAAGTGGAGATGTTCGGCGCGCGGTATCCGGCGCTGGTGCAGGAAGACGAGCCGCTCTGGGATCCCGAGAACGAACGACTGAAGGCATAGGACGCGACCCCTGCTTCGAGCGGGAGTCTTCCACCGTTCAAGACAGGCCCCGGCTCGAGACCGGGGCAGGTAATTTTCAGGATCAGCCCATGCCCACCCTCTCCCCCCGCATCCAGACTATCGTTACCGGCGACGACGACGGCTGGGGCGTACAGGGGCGCGCGCAGGCGATGGCGCGGGAGGGGCGGGAGATCATCCTGCTGACCATGGGCGACCATGATTTCCCGACCGCCAAGCCGATCCGCGAAGCCTGTGCGGCGGCGCTGGCCACCGGGCGCACGGGCTATGGCTCGATCCACGGCATCGCGCCGCTGCGCAAGAACATCGCCAGGCGCGGCACTGCGGTGCACGGGGTCGAGATCGATCCGGATCTCGTGGTGGTCTCGATGGGCGGACAGGCGGCCCTCTTCGCCGCCGCCTTCGCCGCCCTCGATCCCGGCGACGAGGCCATCGTGATCGAGCCGTATTACGCGACCTACGAACAGACGATCCGTGCGGCGGGGGGCCTACCCGTCACGGTGACGACCAGCGCAGACCGGCACTTCCAGCCCGATCCCGACACCCTGCGCGCAGCCATCACTCCGCGCACCCGGATGATCCTGTGCAATTCACCGAACAACCCGTCGGGCGTCGTCTATACCCGCGAAACGCTGGAGGGGATCGCGGCGCTCTGCATCGAACACGACCTCTGGCTCGTCTCGGACGAAGTCTATCATTCTCAGGTCTATGACGGCGCGCATCTCTCCCCCGCCTCGCTGCCGGGAATGCGCGAGCGGACCTTCATCGTGGATTCGATGTCGAAATCCCATGCCATGACCGGCTGGCGCTCCGGTTGGTTGATCTGTCCGAATGCCCGAGCCGCCGCCGGCGTGATGGACCTGTTCCTGACCAGCGCCTACGGCGTCGCACCCTTCATCCAGCTTGCGATGCGCGCGGCGCTGGCCGGAGGCAAGGGGCCGGAATACGAGATCGCGGAAAAGTACCGTTTTCGCCGTGACCGGGCGGTGGAGACGCTGGCCGCATCGACGCGCCTGACGGTGCTGGCTCCCGAAGCGGCGATGTACGTGCTGATCGACCTGCGCGCCATTGCACCGGATGCAGAGCGATTTGCGTATGCGTTGCTGGAAGAAACGGGCGTGGCCGTGATGCCGGGGGACAGCTTCGGCGCTTCCACGACAGGCCATATCCGCATCAGCCTGACGGCACCGGAAGAGAAACTGGTCGAAGCCTGCACCCTCATCGCGGGATTCGCGGATAACTGGAGCGAGACATGAGTGATATCGTCCTTCTCGATGGCGGCATGGGTCAGGAACTGATCCGACGCTCGCCCGATGCCGTGACCTCGCTGTGGGGAGCCGTCGTGATGCGCGATCATCCGCATCTGGTGCAGGGGCTGCACGAGGATTTCATCCGGGCAGGGGCGCGGGTGCTGACGCTCAACACCTATTCCATGACCCGCCCCCGCCTCGCGATGAAGGACGCGCCCGACCTGTTCGAGCCGATGATGGCGAAGGCGGGAGAGTTGGCCGTCGCGGCTGTGGATGCGACCGGAGCCGATGCGATGATCGCGGGCAGCCTGCCCCCCCTCGTCGGCAGCTATCACCCCGATACCGTCCTGCCCGTCGAGGACGCCGCGAAGCAATTCGCCGAGATCGTCGCGCATCAGACGGATTACGTCGATGTCTTCATCTGCGAGACGATGTCCTCGATCAAGGAGGCACGCGGCGCGCTGGCGGGGGCGCAGACGGCGGGCAAGCCGATCTGGCTGGCCCTGACCACCGATGACGACGACGGCACGATCCTGCGCTCGGGCGAGGCGCTGGCCGAGGCGCTCGATGCCGTGAAGGGATCGCCGCATCTGGCCGCGATCCTCATCAACTGCACCCGGCCCGAGGCAGTGACGCAAGGGATACCCATCCTCGCCGGATGCGGGTTGCCCTTCGGGGCCTATGCGAACGGGTTCACCAATATCTCGGAGGATTATACGCCGGGTTCGACGGTGACGAAACTCAGCACCCGCACCGATCTCGATCCCGATGCCTATGCGGATTTCTGCATGGAATGGATCGATGCCGGAGCCACCATCATCGGCGGCTGCTGCGAAGTCGGCCCCGCCCATATCGCCACGCTGGCCCAGCGGATCGAAGGTGCAGGGCATACGATCGTGAAGGAACCAACATGACCGCTCTCCCCTCCCATGCCCGCGCCGTCATCATCGGGGGCGGTGTCGTCGGCTGTTCCGTCGCCTATCACCTGACGAAACTCGGGTGGAAGGACGTCGTGCTGCTGGAGCGCAAGCAACTGACCTGCGGCACCACATGGCACGCCGCCGGGTTGATCGCGCAATTGCGGGCAACGCAGAACATGACCCGGCTGGCGAAGTATTCTCAGGAACTCTACGGCACGCTGGAGGAGGAGACGGGGACTGCCACGGGCTTCAAGCGGGTCGGATCGATCACGGTCGCCCTCACCGACGAGCGGATGGAGGAGTTGCGGCGGCAGTTGTCGATGGCGCGGGCCTTTGGCGTCGAGGTTGAGGAAATCAGCCCCGATGAGGTCAAGGCGCGCTACGAGACGCAGATGGCGCAGGCGATCCAGAAATACCGCCAGACCGCGCTGGAGGACCTCCAGAAGATACAGGCCCAGCTCGACGGCATCCGCGAGCAGTCGCGCACGGCGCGCGACGTGCGCGAGCGCGCCGACGTGCTGGCCCCCGTGTCGGGGCGGATCGTGCGGCTGTATTATCACACGGTCGGCGGGGTGGTCGAAAGCGGCCGCCCGATCCTGGAGATCCTTCCCGAGGACGAGGCACTCATCATCGAGACGCAGGTGCCGCGCGCCGAGATCGACAGCGTCCGCAAGGGGCAGGAGGCGACGGTGCGGCTGACGGCGCTCAACCAGCGCACGACCCCGGTGCTGGACGGCGAGGTGTTCTACGTGTCGGCGGATTCGATCACCGAGACCTCGACCGGCTCGCCCGTCGAGGTCTATGTGGCGCGTGTCTCGATCGGGCCCGAGCAGATCGCGCGCGTCGAGGCCGTCGCGCACGCCCCGCACGAGCCGTTCCGCGGCGGGATCGTCGATCTCGCGACCGGCGTCGATCTCGGCGGCCAGGAAGTTCCGCCAGGCCGCGAGCGCGCGCTCGCAGGCGGGACTCTCCAGTCCGATCCCGGAGCGCTCCCGCCGCGTGTCCAGCACCCGGATCGGCAGCTTCAGCGAGCCGTCCCTCGCGATCTGGCGCAAGCGGTGCGCGAGGTGCGGGTTGGCGAAGCGTTCCAGCAGCGCCTCGGCGTAGGCGGTCGCGTCGGCACGGACCGATGCCGGCAGGGTGGCCGTCGCCTCCTCCATCAACGCCGCCGCCGCGGCGCGCAGGTCGGGATCGGCGATCGCCTCGTGCACGAAGGTGTACCCCGCCA
>ENA-ORXM01001033-ORXM01001033.1-marine-metagenome-genome-assembly--contig:-NODE-1033-length-41801-cov-6.557113_pt1 | contig 41801 bp, 33 predicted proteins | sample MGYA00237867_ERZ511480 | MGnify/ENA primary metagenome ERZ511480 (study PRJEB26309, sample SAMN06266103) | marine metagenome | isolation source: Algal blade | place: United Kingdom:Sidmouth, United...
TAGATTATCGCTTCAGCTTGGAGACCGCTTCGTCCAACAAGCCCGAAGATTCATTTTCAATAGAATCTTCAGCCTTTAATGTTAGACACAGTTATTCATTTGCAATTTCTCCTTGAAACCAAAGTAGACCTGATATTTTCATTCCTTTTTCTAAAGTGGTCATTCTCATGTTCTCTTTATTCATAAACATATCAACAGTAAAGAAATTCGGATCTGAATCATCGTTTATAAGTTTAACCTTAGCGAGATAACCTTGATTTAAATTAACTAATTCGACTTTTTTAAAGTCTATCACTTTGGCAATGAAATCATAATAGGTTTGTCTTGGTAGATTTGAACTCGGCATATAGGAAACAAAGTCGTCACTGAATTTAACTTCTGTATTTTGATTTGTTTCACTTTTGTCTACTACAAATGCTATAGCTGAGACATGAAGTTGGATTTCATTATTTTGTATATACTTTGATTTGTTAATTGCATAATCTGTTGGAAAGAAATCAAATCCAAAAGTATTTCTACCACCGCCTTTTATTTCAGCTTCAGATTTGTTCATATGTTTCCATTCAATTATTTCTTTGGTGGTATATGGTAGTTTATAGTTGGTTTTTAAATATGGGAATGCAGATATAACATTTTTAGTATCAGTGAGAACTCTTAGCTTTAAGTTTGAATTATTTGATATTGATGTGCTTTTGAGTTCGTATGATTTTGTAGCTAATTCAGACTTTTCAATCATTGATTTTGCCATTAGTTCATTTATGAACTTTCTACCATTTTCATCATTTAATGAATTGAAGCCTATTAAGCCACCAATATTGTCCCCATGGGAACCATTGTCAATTTCTGACATTTTGATTTCCGGATGTGAACTATGCTCTTCTTGATTGTTCTTTTTAAATAGATTGAATAATCCCATGTTTAATTTTGTTTTTTAATTGTGTCTAACAATTTTATAAACTGACTTTCCAAGGCCATTTTCTATATGTAAATAATAACTGCCGTTTTTAAGATAGCTCACATCTAAGGTGTTATTACTTCCTTCTAATTTTTCATTCCGAACAACCTGTCCTAAGCTGTTTATGAGCGCAACATTCGTTTTTTGTGAAGGGCCGACTATTTGAATAAAATCACTGGCTGGATTAGGAAAAATCTCATAAGCCTGAGATAGGACAGCAGTTTCATTTGTAGAGACACTCAAGTCGCATGCTTCGATGGCTGCGAGTATGGCTGAATATTTTGGCGCCGGTATTACTGCAGTGTCCTGATCCATTGTTTCTAAAATTCCCCAACTTCCAAAACGTGAACTTAATCCTGCGATAAAAGAAAAATTCATCAATTGTATGGGCTCTTCTCCTTCTTGTAAGGTGCGTATAAAATTAAACCACTCATTATATAAATTATACATAGCAGTATCCCTTTGTATGTCTAACAGCGCTTGACTATAGCTAGGCTCTTCCCCGAAAGGGTGACCTGTTAAATGTTGTCCACCTTCATAAAAGATCATAGGAAGACCCAGTGGATCTGCTAATTCATTTTTTTGAGTTGTCAGAAATAATTTGCCGTCTTCCATACCTTGTCGGGCATAAAAAGCAATATCCTCAACCGTGGTATTTGCACCCAAATTATCCAATGCTGTATCACCTTCGTCAGAAAAACCAAAATAAAAAGTTGGCGTAATGGCATCAAAGCTGCCTTCTCTTAGATTGTTAACCATACGATTACTGACATCTTGCCATGAAGCTTGGACACCTGCTACTCTTGTGATTCTTTCCAATTCTCCTTCATAAGCGTCTGACCAGATGTCTAAGCAGTTTTGGACATAAGGCACAATACCCTCGGGCCAGCTTACATTTTGTAATTCGCATCCATATTTATTAAGCCATTGGGCTTGACCAAAAATCCAATTCCAAATCTCGTTGCTGTATTCTACTGTCAGGTGACGTTCCGCTTCTAAGTTTTCCTCAAATAACCGCGCCATGTTTTCGATGTAGTTATCACTGGCTCTATGTGGTACACACACCCAACCATCGAGATCAAAATCGTTTAATAATTTAATCATCATCTCATAGGGAATACCTTTACTATTGGCCCATGTATAATTATTCACTTGAGCTCTATCTTGCCAGTCAAATAAAGAGGGATCATCCCAAGTCCATGTGTCAGGCTGACCCCAACTGTTTGTCATGCCCCAATCCATAAATCTGACAGAAGGAAAAATTGAAAGTTTTTCTAACCACAACGGATTAAAAGGTTCTGTCTCATATGTCGACTCAGTGCCAGGCATAAGTATTCTAATATTGTGAATAGGATCATTGATATCTGAAGTGAGAATAGTCATCTCTAAAACATTATCCAAAGGATTGACGACATCAAAGGTCATGCGATTATCATCTGTCTGTTCTACGTTCTCATAAGCACCCCAAAATCTCAATTCGCCTGTACCTTCCCATAAAACTGTATATTGGCCAATCGGCCAGCCGTCCGTAATACCCCAAATTGTAATTACGCGTTGATCAAAATCTGATTCATTTATGGACTGTGGAACATGGGTAGGATAACCATCGGATCTATAGGATAAGTTTTGAGCTTGTTCGGAATTAAAAGGATCAGTAGGATTATCAATATCTTTTGTGTACCATTCTCTGGCATTATGCATAAGATTCACAAAAGGTAATTCTGTACCGAAATCAACTAGCCCACCTAAGTTCGTGCCAAATTCGAGTTTGCAAGCTTCATCAAGTTGCGCTTGTAAAAAACTGCTTGTAATAATGAATAAGAAAACTGCAATTATTCTCATGGACAAATATCTTTTGGATTATTATGCAATATAATTGATTGCACACTTTAATGCCACTGATGGATGTGGTATCGAATTTCTAAATTTATTAATAGCATTTATTCAAATATGTTTATTCATGGCTGAATAGATTGTTATAAAGTGATAGAATTAAGCAAAATATGAGGTAATGATCTTAGTGGCTGTGAATAATAATTAACGTACCTCATTACTAAATGAGGGCAGGCAGATTAGACATGCAGATGGCTAATAAAAATAGGGTGAAATATAGGACTGATGCGGTTTGATGAAACGCGGTTGAATGAAAATGACATTTGAAGCACCTAGGGTTTTGTGAATCTTGTACTGAGAGAATGCAATGAGCTGAGTGTATTGCTCCAATGGGAAAGTCAAAATAAATATATAATGAATTAGACTTTGATGATTCAGTATATAATCTAAATCAAAAACCTAGGTATTCTTTATTTGTTTAGAGTATCGCAGATGCCCCACGTAGAAAAATAAATAAAAATTTACAGCTTCTAAGAAGGATACAATATTAATTCTTTAATCATGTTTTTAGACTTAAAATAATACCAAACTTCATCTTCTTTGATACTCAATCGATCAGCAATGACCTCAAGGACTGTGGGATTAACAGACATGCCAATATGACTTCCGCGTATACGAATATTTTGATGTATCTCGTCTTCGTCTTCAATACACAATTGCCAAGGAACGATACCATCTTCTTTACTGTAGATGGCAGTTGTCGGCACAGGAGCAGGTTTAGGGAGATCCTCGAATAGATCAGGATCCATTTCTTTTATCTGTTTTCCTTTTACAAATTTATTGTAAATCCAAGCGATATTATTAGGTTGGTCTATTCCCCGAAAGGGTGAACCCAAAGTTATAACTTGTCTAACATTATCAGGATTAGCTTTGGCAAGTTGCCGTGCAAAAACACCACCTAGACTGTGTCCTATAATCGTTACTTTTTGTCGATGCGCTTTTCTGAGTTTTTCAATCTTAGAAACTAATTTTTCAAGACAGTGTAAGTCGGCAGTATTTCTACCCATATCCCAACTGTGTGATGTGTATCCTAGATCATCTATAAATTCTCTCAATACCTCAGTCGATGAGTCTGACGCCATGAATCCTGGGAGAACCAAAACCGGATGCCCATCTCCATCTGAACTCTGCTTGATTAACTTTCTATAAGGAAAAGTGAGTCCCCATTCGGTTAACGCTCTGCCGCCCTCAGTTAATAACCAAAACATTGATGGTCGCTTTATCTCTTGCACCTTTTTACTCATTAGAAAAATCTAAGTTCTACTATATTAATCTCAAGCTCTCACATAAAGTTCCCAAATCAACGTAATTACTTGATTGTCAAAGCTTTCAATTAAGGTCTATTGCAAATTCAGTTTACAATATAATTTCAATTTTATTAATTAATCTTATAAATCACAAAAGATGTATGAACTTGAAACAATTAGCAAGGATTTATTCATTATTAATCAATTGTATCTGTTATTTTGGTGAGGTAAACCACTAATAGCGCATGCAGACCAGTCAGAGCATTAATGATCCTAAATTCTTACAGACACTCATACACTTATCTGAAGATCTTGATATGCCTTATGAAGCTGTTTACACCCAAGCTGTAGCATGTCTTCAAGAATTAAAAACAACACACCAACCTCTAGCAAATATCGCAGGTTTTGAAGTTGCTCAATTTGTCCTAGGTAGAGGGTATGATAAAACGATAGATGTCAATGCGGAGGAAATAAAAAAAATAGGTCAGCTTACGCGCGACAGCAGTATCGCTTTTGTGATGACACACAAAACATACATAGATATGTTTGTCTTAGCTGTTGTTTTGGGCAGACATGGCATACCATTTCCATACACCTTTGCGGGAATCAATATGGACTTTATGGGCTTTGGCCAATTGGCGCGTCAGAATGGTGTGATTTTTATACGCAGGTCCTTTAAAGAAGATACGATATACAAAGCCGCCTTAAAATATTTTATTTCTACTAAAGTGCAGGAGGGCGCAGATTTTATGTGGGCAATTGAAGGGACACGATCGCGTACGGGCAAGATGGTCTGGCCCAAAGTTGGAATCCTCAAATATATCAGAGAAGCAGAAGAGGGCATTGATCAATCAGTGAAGTATGTTCCCGTTTCTATAGTTTATGACCTTATCCCAGATGTGAAAGAGATGACGCTCGAAAGCAAAGGGAAGATCAAGAAAAAAGAAAGTTTACAATGGTTTCTCAACTATGTAAATAAAATGGGTGACAAATACGGAAAGATTTCAATCCGATTTGGAGACCCGGTTGAAGCCAATGCAGAAAACTCCGTTGATATAATTACTGAAGGATTTAATACTGAGGCTTACTCAGGTACACTGTCAAAGTTTGCACTAGAGCTGGTACATAATATCAATAAGGTAACTCCTGTAACGACGGCTTCCTTAATTTGTATTTCCTTGTTGAGTAAGTTTTCATTGACGAAAGGCGATATTGAAAATGATGTCCTTGATCTCATGAAGCTTATTGAAGATGAAAATTTAGAGGCGTTAGTTGACAGAGGAAAGCCTATAGGGGAGAGCGTGCAAAAAGGTTTAAGGTTGCTGAAGAAAGCAAAGATAATTTTGCAGCATGGTACTGGGCTTGACGCAAAGTATGTTCTTAATTCCAATAATTATTTGGAGGCGACTTACTATGCCAACATGTCTGTGCATCATTTGTATCATCGTGCATTTATTGAGTTAGCTTTACTAAAGACGCTGGACAAAAAACCTGCAGATCGTCAAAATACTTTTTGGGTAGAGGTAATGAAACTGAGGTCTTTGTTTAAATTTGAATTTTTTTACAGTAAAAAAGATACGTTTTCTGCTGAGATTGAACAAGCACTTAGTGTCTTAGATCCAAAGTGGAATACGCTGATTGAATCTTCTAAAAGTAAGAAACTTGAATTTATAAAAAATCAAAAAGTTCTGTTGTCGCCTGTCGTTTTACAAACTTATATTGAAGCGTATAGAGTTGCAGCTAACACCCTACAAAATTGGAATCCGAATAGAAAGTTTATAGAAAAAGAATTTATCGAAGAATGTCAATTTTTAAGTGAGGAAATGCACTGGCAAGGACGACTGCAGCGCATCGAATCGGTTTCGAAACCTTTCTTACAAAACAGTATAAGACTTATTCAAAATTTGGGACTCATTCCTAGTAAAAACAAGGGAACAGAAAAAGCGCTTTCTCAGTTTATAAAAGAACTCGATAGTGTAAGTGATAGAATAAAGTCTATCCAAAAAATTATAATGGAAAGGCCAGTACAAGAAACTGTTGCCATACCATTTGAAAGACAGGTCGTGCCCGGTTCGACCACAGACACAATTACACAAGCAGTCATGCAAGGAGAATCTGGTCCGCATATTGGTGCGTTCTTTGATTTGGATAGAACACTCATAAAGAATTTTTCTGCAAAGGAGTTTTTTCAATCGCGATTGTTTTCTGGAAAAATGACAAGAAATGAAATCGTCGCTCAGTTTTCTGGTGTTATTGTTTATGCCATGGGAAATAAAAACTTTGCGGGTCTTGCGGCTGTATCAGCACAAGGTGTCAAAGGTGTCAAAGAAGAAGTTTTTATAGAAGTGGGGGAAGACGTTTATAATAAACACTTAGCTGGAGAAATTTATCCTGAGTCTAGAGCTCTAGTCAATGCACATATTGCTAAAGGGCATACTGTAGCGATTATATCCGCCGCTACGCCATATCAAGTAAACCCTATTGCCAGAGACTTGGACATAGAGCACATCATGTGTACCCGAATGGAATTGGAAAATGGCGTATTTACCGGTAAGATAGTGGAGCCCGCTTGCTGGGGTGAAGGTAAGGCTGTGGCCGCTCGAGAATTATCTGAAAAACATAAGTTAGACTTGTCAAAAAGTTTTTTCTATACCGACAGTGCTTCCGACGCGCCGCTTATGGAAATGGTAGGTAATCCGAGGTCTATAAATCCAGATATAAAACTGTCCGCTTTATCCTTTCAGAATGATTGGCCGATTTTTAGATTTGATGGAGAGCAACGACCTGGGTTGAGTAATTTGGCAAGGACGGCTATGGCATTTGGAAGTTTATTCCCTGCTATATTGTCAGGATTGCTACGCGGTCTGATCACAATGTCTTGGGATGATGGTGTAAATTCTTTGATGTCTACAGTTGGAGATTTGGTGACCAGTGCAGCAGGTATCGAACTTTCTGTAAAAGGTGAAAAGAACTTATGGTCACACAGACCTGCAGTTTTTATTTTTAATCATCAGAGCAATGTGGATCTATTTATAGTCGCCAAGTTGATTAGAAAAAATGCGACTGGTGTGGCTAAACAAGAGTTAAAGAATTATCCTATAATAGGACAAATTTTGCAAGCAGCAGGTGCTATATTTATTGATAGGAAAAATAAAGCCAAAGCTATTGAAGCGTTGAGACCTGCTGTCGATATTCTTAAGAGTGGTACTTCTATCATCATATTTCCAGAAGGGACGAGAAGTAAAGATTATAAGTTGGGAGCATTTAAAAAAGGCGCTTTCCACATGGCTATGCAAGCGGGAGTACCTATAGTTCCTGTTGTCATTAAGAATGCGCATGATGCAATGCCTCGAGGGTCAAATATTTTTAGACCTACTGCTATTAATATTGTGGCGCACAAACCTATCTCAACAAAAAAGTGGAAACGGGCAGACTTGAACAAACATGTAGCGAAAGTTCGAAAGATATTTTTAAAAGAGTTGGATCAAAGTGAATAACTCTTTTTTTATATTCCAACTACATCTTAGGTAATTTGGAAAGTATGGTCCCCAATTTTAATGCCTTGTCAGAATCCCCTTCAATTTTCAATCTTCCTTGCACAAAAGCTGTTTGTAATTTCAATTTACCAGAACCAATTTTCACCAAGTGCTTTGCTTTTACCGTAAGTGTTACATCTGGATTAGAAGCATTTCCTTTGCGCACAGAACCTGGTGATTTATTAAGATCAATCTTATAGATGACTTCTTCCTCTCCCGTTATTTTAAAAAGAAAAACACCTTTACCAGGTTTGATATTTTTGGCATTGGCTTTGAGTTGTTTTCTGATGTGAGCGAAAACAGGCGCTATTATAGACTTCTTTTTCTTTTTTACTGACTTTTTTTTCTTTCGCGTTCCATGTTTTTTAACAGCGGCTTCTAAGTCATTAGCTGATTCTCTCAGATAACGGACAAAGACATCCACGTCAGGCATAGAGTTAGTATCTGAGGTGGCACTCATGGTTACTTTTCCATCATAACTAAAAACAGTTATAATCAGACCCATGCCATCTATGATGGGTGCCATACCCATGACACTGTGCAATTTATGTCCATTAATATAAAGTGGAAAACTGGGACCGGGCACATTAGTTATTGTAACATTAAAAATAGGTTTATGCAATTCAGATATCTGAAATCGAGAGTACATCTTCGCGGCTTGGTTGGCAATACCAAAAGGAACAACCTCGGCCATGTTTGCTAATGTTTTTGCGCCAAGCGCCCCTTGGTAACTTTTGCCACGAACAGTGTTTTCATTTATCGCTTCTAATCTTTCAATGGGATCATTAATATTTGTAGCCAACTGTACCAGCATAGATGATATGTTATTGCCCTGTTTGTCTTCTTCATCTTTGTTTCGTGTAGATATAGGCACCATGGCAACCAAAGGACGATCGGGTAATTTTTTCTTTTCGTCTAGATATCTTCTGAGCGCTCCTGCGCAAATAGCCAATAACACATCATTGAAAGCTGTATCCATTGTACTTTTAATCGCCTTCAATCTATCCAAAGAAAGTAACGTGGCATTCCAAGTTCGTCTTGGCGATATAATACCATTCAATGGTGTATTGGGCGCAGTAAACGGCGAAGCAGGCGGTACGACTTTATTGGCTCTTGATAGCATACCCGTTCTCACAGTAGAGGCTAAAGTATTTGTGACTATTTTAGGGAACTTCAGTGGATTCTCAACAAAAGATCTGGTGCTATTGAGCATCATTTTAAGTTCATTTGGAATGGGCTTAGGGTGATAAGGCTTGGGTTCGGGTATAGGTTTTTTTTCTGATGAAAAGTCATACAGCAAACTCAAAATCCCAGCGCCGCCGATACCATCAATCGCTACATGATGCATTTTAGGAATGATAGCGACAGATCCTTTGGGTACTGCGGTGAGATTTTCTAAACCTTCTACAAAGGTAATAGTCCAAAGTGGTCTGCTGTGATCTAAAGCTTGACTGAAAACCTGTGAAGCAATTTTTCGAAGGCTTGACCAGTCTCCGGGTTTAGGCAGTGATATATGATGCAAATGCATATCTAAATCGAAATCAGGATCATCTACCCAATAAGGATAATCAATTTTAAAAGGAACATACGCAAGCTTTTTGCGCATTTTGGGAATTTGATGTAATCTAGAAGCTATAGTCGCACGGAAAGTGTCAAAGTCAAGTGAGCCTTCAATAATGTTTACGCCACCGATATGCATGTGACAGCTAGGTGTTTCTATATATAGAAAAGTAGAATCCAATCCAGATAATGGTTCTATGTTCTCTGTTTTCGTGAGTTTATCGAAAATTGTCTTTATCACTATGCTTCGCTTATTTTTATTTTAAAGAGAATTCTAAATATAGTATTATTACCATTTAGTTTCAGAATTGATGGATATATTTCCATTCAATCGATCCCAATCGTCCTTCAAAAACCCTCACTGATGTTTAGGCATCATCTGCGTTTTTCGCCTCAACTAGAATTCATTAAGTTAAAAATATTCACCATTCTAAACACAAATTGATATTACATCATCAAGCAACAAACCGTATTGACAAATTCAGTTAATTTTAAGCTAGAAATCTTAAGTATCTTTATCTAGCACTATATTTGATCAGAGTCAAATACCATAAACTTAAATTATAAAGATGGCCAAGACAAAACATAGATCCGCCTCATTCATGTTGAGATTTACGCAGAAAATTTTTCAAGATGAGAATAAAGAGGCTCAAGTACAATGGAGAGGAAATATAAGACACGTTCAAGGTGGCGACGAGAAAAGGTTTACTGAAGTAGAATCTGCAATTTCTTTTATACAAGAAAAATTGAAGGAATTAACGCTAGAGGCAACAGAAAATAAAACTAAAGAGGAAAGAGATGGTATACTCAAAAAGAGTTTTAACATCTGGAAAAAAGTTGCCCAAGATGGGTCTAAGCTGGTGTTGGAAACAATCAAAGATCCTAAGAAAGGTGTGTCTCAAATTCAAAACCAAATTCAAGGTCAGTTTGAAAATGTCAAAGAAGAACTGGGACAAAGGATAGATTTGGATCCTTGGATAGCCTCATCTAAAGAAGACTATCAAAATATAATGGGCAAACTAGATTCCTTGACTGATGAAATATCAACGCTTTCAAAAAAAGTTGAAAAATTACGTAAGTCAAAGAAGTGATTCATGATGAATTACATATTCCAAAAGAAGTTGATGCTGAAATAGTCATTCTTACTCTAGGCAAATTTAAAGTTTGGAGATTGAACGAATTGATTACGGATAAAGACTGGGGAAGAGATGCCACTCTGCAACTTTTCCAATATCTCATTACATCCAGAAATAGAAAAGGGCAGCATAGAGAAAAAATACTAGATAGATTATGGCCTGACTTAGATAATAAATCTGCTGAACAGCAATTCAAAGTGGCTTTACATGGTATCAATAAAGTGCTGGAGCCCAACAGAAAAAAAAGAACGGAACCTAGGTATATTTTACGTCAAGGTGTGACCTACCAACTCAATATGGATTTGATGTGGGTTGACTTAGATTATATTGAAGCGAATATCGCTTTAGGGAATCAACTTAGTGGAGATGATAATGAGGCTTCTATCGAAGCATACAAAAAGGTAATACCGCTTCATGAAGGAACATTCTTGCCCAATCGAATTTATGAAGATTGGAGTAGCGAAGAGAGAGAACGCATTCAGCTTTTAATTCTAGGAGGCATTATTGATCTTTGCGATCTTATAAATGAGATCAGTCCCAGTGAAAGTCTGAGATTGTCGCAAAAGGCTTTATTGATCGACCATGCATGGGAAGATGCTTATCGCGTGCAGATGGCTGCGTATCACAAAAATGGTAATCGTCCTATGGTGATAAAAACATATAAAAAATGCGAACAAGTTCTTGAGAATGAATTTGGTATAGACCCACTTCCAGAAACTAGGAAGTATTACGAACTGGCCATTGGCAATACCTAAATGCCTGAAATCATTGTAGTTTCTCACTTTTTTGTATTTGTAACTCATCTGTAACTAGCGATATTATCTTTGCACTATCATTGTGACACAACAGTGGTTAGGATTAAAATTAAATTAAAATCTAAATTCAATATCATGGCAAATAAAACGGCGAAAACACATAAAACTGCAAAGAAGGCAAAAGCTGCAAAGAAAGTATCGATTTTAGATAATGTTGATACAATTATAGCTAAAGCAAAAACGATCAACAAAGAAGCGATCAAAACGACTGATATGCTTATCGAAGAAGGACTAGCAACTGGAACTAAGCTCCAAGAGATTCTAGCTAAGTCAGTAAATAAAGGAACAGATCTTTTAGAAAAGCAGCAGGATATGACTGTTGAAAATATAGAAGAATTAAAAAATCTTTATGTAGTAGGTACTAAAAGATTTAGAAAGCTTTTTAATATAGATCAACTTAAAGAAGAAGCAATAGAGATTGCGAATAAGGCAAAAAAGCAAGCTGGTAAAGCCAAAAACAATGCTAAAAAATCAGTTAAGGAAGTAGAAAGTAAATTGGATAGGGTTGAAGACGAAATTATGAGTTCTGATCATCCAATTGTGAAGTCAGCAGTGAAGTTAGTTAAAGATGCTAAGGCCAAAGCAACTCATCTTTTAAAGAAAGTAGCAAATGAGACTAAAGTTGATTCTAAATCTGTTAAAAAGGCTGCGAAAAAAGCAACAGTTAAAAAGGCAACGGCAAAAAAAGTAACAGCAAAAAAAGTAACAGCGAAGAAACCTTCAGCGAAAAAGGTAACTGCCAAGAAAGCAACTGTAACGAAAACAGTTACGAAAAAAACAGCTGCTCCAAAGGCAACTGCAAAAAAAGTAACTACAAAGAAGGCGACTGCCAAGAACGCAACTGCGAAGAAGGCAACAATAAAGAAAAGCGTAACTAAAAAAGCAGTGGCTTCAAAAGCAAAAGCAAAAAAGACCACGGCTAAGAAGGTAGCGACAAAGAAAGCAAAAGTTATCAAAACAGTGATTGCAGCGACTGACTTGAAGTTGATAAATGGAGTAGGACCCAAACTAGAATCTATTCTAAAAAAGGCAGGCATCAAAAATATCAAACAAATTGCTACAGCCAAAGAATCTAAAATTCAAAATATTCTAGACAAAGCAGGTTCTAGATTTAATATGTTTGATCCAAAGTCTTTGATTAAAAATGCAAAAGCAATTTCAAAGTAATCTTTTTATTACTCAAAAAAAAATAACAAAAAATGGCAACTAAAAAGACAAAAAATAAAGCAAGCAATAAATCAAAAACTGTAAATTTTGATGACTCTGTAAAGACTCTAAAAACAACAGTAAAATCAATAAGCAGACAAATCGAAAATTTGTCAGATGATATTGCAATTGATCTTTTAGAAAACGGAGAGTTGATCACAGAAAAAGCAACTCAAAAAGTAAAGAAAGCGTATTCTAAAATATCTGATACAGTAACTTATGATAATTTAACGAAGACAACAAAGGAAGTGAATAAATATGCAGTAACTGCAGCTGATGACATCGTTGATGAAATGTATACTAACGGTCAAAAATGGCAAAAAGTAGGAGACAAAGCGGTAAAGGGTGGTCTTAAATTAGCTGCAAAACAACAAGATATCATTTTTGATACTCTTGAAACAGTGAAAGGTCAGTTTGCAAATACTGCAAATAGAATCGTGAAAATTTTCTCAAATAACTAAGATTAGTTTTTGAGCTAAATAGATATAGTAATAAATCTTTGGGCCTTATCATTTTTGAATGATAAGGCCTTTTTTTATTGGTATTTTGATGTAAGGAAATTAGGTGGTCGGTAAACATTAATTTTGAATGACGTGGATATAAATAAGGTTATACAGATCGTTTTAAAAAGCACTTGTTCTTTAATAGCATAGATTACTATGAGGTGCTAAGCACTAGAATGAAATAATGTTTTAAAATCTTATCATCCTAAAAATCGTGACGCTGTAGGTGTCAATCCTATGTAGCCTTTAATGGAATTCAGGGTAAAAAAATGGATAAAAGTTTTGGCGGAATTTTTGACCAAAAATTGTGACAAAACCGAAAGTACTTTTGTTATGGAACAGACGCCATCAAGTTAATTCTTTAATCAAAAAAAACATGATCCTATTGTGTAATAGGAATCGAAATCAATTCCCCATCATTAACAGTAGCCAATAAATAAAGCTTGTTATTCATGTTTATGATTTCTAGATCTCTGACATCTTGGTTGAGGTAGATGCCTGATTCTGATGCAGAGATGAATTTAAAATGACCTATACCGTCTCCTAAACACACACCACCTTTATTAGCATCATACCTAACCGTTTCTACTTCCACCGGATAATGGTTACCACCAAAAATAAAATCTTTATTCCCATCCTTGTTGAAGTCCAAAACGCAGAAATCTTTTATAGGTCCAAACTGTGCTTGAATAGGCAAAGATTTAGCTACAAAATTATTACTGCCTTTGTTTTCAAGATAGATACTTTCAAACGTTTTGATCTTGTAATTGAGAGCTTCATTTAATTTTTGCTCGGAGAAGATATCGACCAAACTGGCTTTCGCGAAAGCATCAAAATCTTTAAATTTCTCACTGATAAAAGGCATCTCTTCAGTTGAACATTCTCTTCCTCTTACAGGAAAAGTTTTATTGTCTATCATCTTAGCTAAAACCACATCATTGTCACCATTGTTATCAAAGTCTGAAGCAAAAATTTGAAATGGTTTAGAAGGGGAGGGATGAAATTTATTGTTTAATCCCAAATTGCCGATGAGAAAATCATTGTCGCCGTCTTTATCAAAATCACCTTTTTCGATAGACCACCACCAAGCATTACTGTTGTGTCCAAAAATGTCAATCTCTTGTTTTTTAAATTGACCGTTTTCATTGATGAATAATGTGAGTGGCATCCATTCTCCAACTATCAAGAGATCCATGTCTCCATCTAAATCTACATCGTCAGCAATGGCGTCCGTAACTAATCCTAGCGCATTTAAATCAGGTGCGATCTCAGCAGTCTTGTTACTATATTGACCATTGACATTTAAGAAAATATAAGAGTCAGCAGGCTGTGGATAATTACCTGGTACTGACCTTCCGCCAATGAACAAATCTTTCTTGCCGTCACCATTAAAGTCTTCTGCTAAAATGACTTGCGCATCATTGACTGCAGATGTCGGTAGCAAAACAGGTCTTAATGCTTTTCTTATGTTGCTAAAAATATTAAAACTAGAATTTTCTTTTTCGTGTCCGCCATTCGCCATAATGAGATCAAGATTTTCATCTCCGTTTAAGTGCACAAAATGGTTTTGTAGATTTTCATCAGCAGCATTGCCTAGAGGAGAGGACTTAAAATCTTCTTCTAGGGTTTGCGTAAAGAATTGCCCAGCCTGTCCCTTGGCTCCACCAATATAAACATCTTCTCGATTATCACCTGTGATATCTCCTACGCTTATGTAAGGGCCGTTTTGTGAAAGTTTGTGCGGAAGTAAAACCTGACTCGCATAATCGTCATGCTCGTTTTCTTTATGTTTGTAATCTATAAGCTTTGTATTTTTAGCGAGCTGAATATTATTTGTGTGTGCGGTTCTCGGTGCTTTAGTGCTTTCGTAATCTATATTTAAAACAGTGTTTATTTTTGGGTTTAGAATAAGACTTTGGGTAACGTGGTCCCAGTAAACGATAACTGAATCTACCTTACTGTTCTGACCCAAACCAAAGCTGAGCATATCTTGACTTGATGACATGTAACCTCTCACAGTGATCATGTCCCCGGCTTGGACGTTTCCATCATAATGCACTTTCACTTTTGCACCAATGCCATTTGTATTATTATGTTTTCCTTTAAGTTTTATATTGATGTAGTTGTTTTTTGAGATGTTTGTGTTTTCAAAAATTGAGGCTGGTGCATTAGAATTATTAATGACAATATCAAAGTCTCCATCGTTATCTAAATCACCATAAGCCATTCCTGATGAAAATCCTTTTTCTGAAAAACCGCAAGTTGAACTGACGTTCTTAAAAGTCAAGTCACCTTGATTTTGAAAAGCATAATTAGATACTGGAGTTGATGGGGCTAGTGCATTAATTTGCTCAAATGGCATGCTGCTCAAATCACCAGAGTTGACTTTCCGCACAGTATTAAGAAAATCATTATTACGTAAATCTTTTAGTAACCCATTACTTATTAAAAGATCTTTGTAGCTGTCATTGTCTAAATCTATAAACAGCGGAGACCAACTCCAATCCGTATGACTGACGCCTGATAAATGTGCAATCTCACTGAAGTAGCCATGCCCGTCATTTAATTGCAAATTATTTACCGCATATTGATAATGATTGCCCTCATTAACGAGTTTCCAAAACAACTCTGGTCTCATGGACTCCATGTTAGTTTTTGATCTGTAGTGATCTCCAAAGGCCATGTCAAGCGTCATGAAATCTAGCCAGCCGTCATTATTTATATCAGCGACATCAGAACCCATTGAGTAAAAGGAGGTATGGTCAAGGCGAGATTGGATTTCATTACTGAAATTCATTTGACCATTGTTGATCATAAATTGATCACCTTGATTGTAATCATTAGAAATATAAATATCTGACCAGCCATTGTCTGTAAAATCAGATGCCAATGCATTTAAGCCATAGCTGCGATTTTTAAGTTTGAGTTTTTCTGTCTCATCTGAAAACTTTCCATTATTGTTGCGGTAAAACTTATCTGAGAAGGGCAGTTTTTTCAGTGTTTCTTTTTTAGCCATTTGTGCAGCATATTGATCCATCGGTTGGTTGACCAAGTACAAGTCTAAATCTCCATCATTATCAGCATCTAAAAAATTAGCTTGAACAGAATACCCAGCGTCGTCTATGCCATATGTAGGTGCTTTTTCTGTAAAGGTGAGATCACCATTGTTGATAAACAATTTGTTTTTGCGTACCCCTTCTTGTAATAGAAAAAAGTTTTTGCAAACATAGATGTCTAGTAATCCATCAGCATTGATGTCAACCATTGTGACACCCGTTGACCACAGTCTGTCCTCGATACCTGATGAGCTACTAATGTCTTCAAATTGGAAATTGCCTTTATTAAGATATAATTTATCGCTAGCCATATTGCCTGAGAAGTAAATGTCCTGTAGGCCATCATTGTTGATGTCACCAATGGCGACGCCGGCGCCTTGATAAATAAAATTCCAAATAAAGAAATGAACCTTTTGGTTTTCTTTAATAAAATTATTGAATGTGATATTGCTTTGGCTTGCAGGTATCTTTTTTAATCTAATTTTTGATGTTGATTGGGAGTGTGTAGAACTATTACTTGATTTATTTTGAGTATCCTTTTGGCAAGAGCCAAGGAAAAGAGTCATCGTAAGTATAAAAAATAGTATGCGCATCAATGTTCAATATCTTATCCTAAAAATAACCCAATTTTAATAAGGTTAAAGTCCCAAGCACAATAGAATACTTGTTATGAATAAAAATGCCAAATTTGTGATGTTTAAAACGTGAAAGATGTCATTAAAGAAATTAATAAAAGCGGAGACTAGAGGTTTATTTGAATCACTGATTACTTATCGTCGGCATTTGCATATGAACCCTGAGTTGTCATTTAAGGAAAAAAACACCAATGCTTTTGTGCGATCTGTATTGGATGAGTTTGGCGTAGAATACAAATCTGGCTTTTGTAAATATGGCATAGTTGCAGAGATTAAAGGTGCGCAAAAAGGTAAGATAACTTACCTGAGAGGGGATATGGATGCCTTACCTATCTTGGAAAGAAATCAAGTCGAATATAAATCGAGAGTAGATGGTGTGATGCATGCTTGTGGGCATGACGTTCATACAACGTGTATTTTGGGTGCTGCTATAATTTTAAATAAGATAAAATCTCAACTTAAAGGAACGATTAGAATTGTGTTTCAACCAGGAGAGGAAAAATTACCAGGTGGGGCATCCATAATGATTAAAGAGGGTGCGATAAAGGACGCTAATAAAGCGACAATGATTGGTCAGCATGTTCATCCACCACTTGAAGTGGGAAAGGTGGGTTTTTATCCTGGCGAGTATATGGCTTCAGCGGATGAGATTTATATTGAGGTTATTGGTAAAGGGGGACATGCGGCTTTGCCTAAAAATTTTATTGATCCCATTATGGTTTCGGGACAACTTTTAACAGCGATGCATACTATTGTCAGTCGCTATTCTGATCCCAAGGTGCCTACCGTTTTGAGTTTTGGGAAAATTAATTCGGATGGAGGTGCGACAAATATTATTCCTGAAAAGGTAACTATCTTAGGTACATTTAGAACTATGGATGAGGCTAATCGCAAACATTTACATAAGGTGCTCAAGCAAGTAGTTAATGGCATTGTCAAAGCCTTTGGTGCGAAAGCCAAACTGAATATCAAGGTAGGGTATCCTACATTATATAATAATCCAGAATTGACGCTTAGCGCAATGGAAAATGCTAAAGCATATTTAGGTGCAAAAAATGTTGTTATGCTTGAAAAGCGGATGACTGCTGAAGATTTTTCCTATTATTCACAGATGATGCCATCTTGTTTTTATCGATTAGGTACAGGTAATGTAGAGAAGAATATTATCTCACCTGTACATACACCAACTTTTGATATCGATGAAATTGCACTTAAAATTGGGGTGGGCTTGATGACTTATTTGGCTGTAAAAGAAGCTGGGAATTAATATATTATATATTTATATAATTTGTATTATACTTATTTAGTGTTTATTACGCATTATAAAAATAATTAATGTATTTTTATAGCCGCAAGAAAATTACAAACACTACATACTATGGCTAAGATCTTAATTGTTGATGACGACAGAAGCATCAGAAGGACGCTTAAAGACATTCTTGAATTTGAAAAATATGAAGTCGCTGAAGCGGAAGATGGCTTGACATGCATAGTCAAAGTAAAGCAAGACAAGTATGATGTCATCATTCTAGATATTAAGATGCCAAAAATGGATGGCATGGATGCGATCGACAGGTTACAAGAAATATGTCCTGATATTCCTGTCATTATGATCAGTGGTCATGGCGATATAGATACAGCAGTCGAAGCTGTTAAAAGAGGTGCTTTTGATTTCTTGTCTAAGCCCCCTGATTTAAATCGGCTATTGATTACAGTCAGGAATGCTATGGATAAAGGTTCATTGATTGTACAAAAGAAGACCCTTCAAAAGAAAGTTCAGAAGTCTAAGGTGGCGAAAATTGTGGGAAGCTCTGCGGAGATAAATATGATTACACAAACCATTGAAAAAGTAGCACCTACAGATGCACGTGTTTTGATTCAAGGGCCAAATGGTACAGGTAAAGAACTTGTAGCTAGATGGTTGCATGAAAAAAGTGGTAGAAATAAGGGACCTATGGTAGAAGTTAACTGTGCGGCTATTCCTGCTGAGTTAATTGAGTCAGAATTATTTGGTCACGAGAAAGGATCGTTTACCTCTGCACATAAACAAAGAATTGGAAAATTTGAATTGGCTAATAAAGGGACATTGTTTCTAGATGAGATAGGGGATATGAGTTTGAGTGCTCAAGCCAAAGTATTAAGAGTTTTACAAGAAAGTCGCATTATGCGCGTAGGAGGTGAAAAATCTTTGAGTGTAGATGTAAGAGTTGTAGCTGCGACAAATAAAGATTTAAGAAAAGAAATTGCAAAAGGAAATTTTAGAGAAGATTTATTTCACAGGTTGGCAGTGATAATTATGCGTGTACCTTCGTTGAATGATCGTCGATCAGATATTCCTGAATTGGTCGCGCATTTTAACAAGCAAGTTTGCAAAGAATATGGCACCCCGCCTAAGGAAATTGATGATGCTGCTATCAAAGAATTGCAAGGTATTAATTGGACTGGAAATATACGTGAGTTAAGAAACGTAGTTGAGCGTTTAATTATTCTGAGTAAGGACAAAGTGACTAAGAAAGATGTGATAGCTTACGCAACAACATTGAGTAATACGCGCAATAATTTGGAAGATTTATTTGACAAGTTTGATAGCTTCTCAGATTTAAAAAATTACTTGGAGAAAGAATACGAAAAATATAGAACTGTTACAGTTTAAGAATATTAATATACAGGGAGATGGCTCAACAGAAATTAAAGCAGTGGAATGAAATTAAAGGAGAGAACTCTTGGACGATGTTCAAGGTTTTGTCTGAGTTTGTAGAAGGTTTTGAAAAACTAAATAAACTGGGACCTTGTGTTTCCATTTTTGGTTCTGCACGTACCAAAGAAGATCATCCTTATTATTCTTTGACAGTTGAAATTGCTAGAGCATTAGTTCACGAGGGCTTTGGTATAATCAGTGGAGGTGGTCCTGGAATCATGGAGGCAGCTAACAAAGGCGCATACCTTGAAAAAGGATTGTCTATTGGATTAAATATTGAATTGCCTTTTGAGCAATCTGGAAATAAATATATCGATCATGATAAGAATCTTGATCACAGATATTTCTTCACACGTAAGGTCATGTTTGTAAAGTATTCTCAAGCTTTTATTGTCATGCCTGGTGGCTTCGGTACGCTTGATGAATTGTTTGAAACATTGACGCTCATCCAAACCAATAAGATTTCTGAGATTCCAGTTGTGTTGGTGGGTACTGATTTTTGGAAAGGCTTAAAGTCTTGGATTGTAGAAACGATGCTCAATGAACATGGCAATATTTCTGCTAAAGATTTAGATTTGATTCCATTGGTAGATACACCAGAAGAGGTTGTAAAAGTCATTACTGACTTCTATGGTGATACATCTAATCAGTTGAAACCTAATTATCAGTTGTAGGATAATTGTTGAATCACGGATTACGCGGATCTTAGATTGATTACACGGATTGTTTTTGAATCACTGATGACACGGATTTCAAAAATGATTTCACGGATTGTTTTAATGGCAATGCAGGTGTGCATTGCGGGGTAGGGCTTTTGTTATTCGACAGTTCTGGCTGTGGAATCTGCGAGTGTTGAATCGCGGATGGCACGGATTTTAGATTGATTTCACGGATTGTATTAATGGCAATGCAGGTGTGCATTGCGGGGTAGGAGTTTTGTTATTCGACAGCTTCAGCTGTGGAATCTGCGTATGTAAAGCTCTGCTTTGTAAATGACTATTGCTTTTTATCTGAATCACGGATTAAACGGATTAAAAGATTACACGGATTTTACTAATGTGAATTGCAAGATAAAACTGTTTTGTTATTCGACAGCTCCAGCTGTGGAATCTGGGTGTGTAAAGCTCTGCTTTACAAGATTTTTATAGTTTGTTGCCTGGATCGCGGATGATACGATGATACGGATTTTAGATTGATTTCCACGTTTTGTTTTAAATGCAGTGCACGTGTGTATTACGTAGAGCAGTTAAATTCAAAACATTCTTTAATTTAATTATTATTCCTATAGGATAAGTTGTTTACCTTTTTTCAAAAAAATCATAATAGATAAGAGGATGGATTGTATTCTGTTCTAAATCATTATTAATCATTGAACAACTTATTTATAATGAGAAAGATTAAATTTTTCTTGAGGGCTTCTCTACGCTGGTACTTCATTATAGTCGCTTTTTCAATTAATGCACAGACAGGAAATCTAGATGGTTTACTGGGCAACTTTACAGGCTATGATTTTAATACAAATGCAGTTGATCAAGTCAATGCATCTAAAGATTCTTTGGCAATATTTAATCAAGATGTTTTTTACTGTTTATCATATCTTCATGTCAATTCCTATCAGGGTGGTGTATTGCAAGATCTTGATAATGCAATTAATGCTATTCCTTCACCAAGCAGTGGGCAAAATATTTTGTTCTATTATCATTTTGCTTCAATTGATAGACCTGAGGTATATATAAGAATCCAGAATAATGACCTTCAGGATGATCAGATAATTTTTCTTCAAACTTATTTAAAAGAAGAACTTTTAAATAAAGTCAATAATAATTTAGAGTCAGTTCTATCAGCGACAAGCTTTGCTCAGCTTTTATATTTTGATTATTTAAAAAACCCTAACCTTAGTTTTGTTTATCTAGAAGGCGATAACTCAAAAAGTAATCAATCTGTATTCAATGATAATTATGAGTTATGTGCTCCTTTTAATGTTATATCTCTTTCTGGAATTCCCATCCAATTAGAAAAAGGGGATAAAGTCAATTTTGCACCAGCTGGCAAAAGATGTATGTGTAATGGAGTGCCATTAGGAAACTTTACGGGTATGGCGATTAGTTTTCGTAAAGGTGGAAAATATTATAGAGCGACTTGTAATGAGAGTGATTTGGGTTTCGTATTTGGTTACCAAGAAGTAGAAGAGAGCGATGGTGCAATAGAAAGAATTTCTATAGAAAATAATATCTCTTTTACTGGAACTGGAGATGTTTTATTAGGCTTCGAACAAGATTGCTACATAGGAACAAAATTAGTCAGATACAGTTTCACAGAATCAGAGCTTGATAATACTGCAAGGTTAGAAGGGCCAATTAAGGTATACAAAACCTATAAAAGCCAAGTTACTCAAGAATATAAGTATGTATCCGGAATTGGGTTTTATCCAACTCTGGTACCCATAGATTTACAGGAAGAGCTAGACTATGTGTTAATTCCTTGCAAGATCATTAATATTTCAAATCAAGATCTTGCTAAGTATATTAAAAGTGGAAAACTTACTTGTCCATATTATTATAAAGATAGCGATTATCAATATTTCTGCATTAATACTGAATTTGGATTTTTGATACAAATGATCAATGCAGATGGGACAGATGAATTTTGGTTGCTTGACAAATACGAAAACACTTGGAAGCTTTTAAATAACAACGATTCGGGCTATTTAAAAGAAATAGAGGATATGTTTAAAACTGTCCTTGAGATTGGCATAATGGTAGGTGTTGCATATACCAGTTTTGGAATTGGGAGTGTGGGCATGTGCATTGGAGTTGCAGTTGCAGGAACAGGTGCAGCAGGTACAGTGACTGGAACCCTAATCACGGCAGGTTTGGAAACTGCTTTTGAATATGGAATGTATACAGTCACCGGTGATAAAGATCAGTTCTATGTTGGAGTAATTGGGGTGGGTGTTGGAGCAGGTGTTGAATTGGCTGCTGATGGATATAAGATTGCAAGAAAATTTTTTCGGCATGGTAGTAAAAAACCTCCGGTGCCCTCCAGTGCTTTGCCACCAGGCTTAGCATCACAATCAGATGAATATACAAATGCCATTACTTTTAAAAGGGCAGGGATTATTAGGAAAAATGCAAACGGCAAAACTTATTTTCAAGATTTTGAAGTTGCAATATCAGAATTAAAGGGTAGAATAAAGCAGAGTGGTGCAGATATAAGTGATAATGATTGGAAATTATTTATTCAGGATTGTAAAGATTCAGAATCAAATCTTTTTATATTTATTGATCAAGATGTTGGTAAGTTCACGACGTGGCAGATTTTATTGAAGCAAGGGAATTTAGATGCAGTTGCGCTAAGAAGAAATCCCATTAATCTGCAAAAATTGGATGATTTTATTAAGGCAGAGGGAGCGGATATTGCTAAGTTAAGATCTAGTTTTAGGAATACTAGAAATCCACAAGCGTGGCTTGATCTAAAATTGACTAAAGTAGAATTAAATGAAGCTTTTGCAGGTTTTAAAAATGACCCACCATTTAATCACACTCCATGGACAAAGAATCATAAATCACAAAGATGGAAGAATTATGAACAAGGATGTGTCAATGGACAAAATTCTTGTTTAGATTTTGAATCGTGGAGTAATGGATATGATGGTAAAATTGATCTTGTAGCCAATGCTAACAAAGGTGTTGATGATTACTACAATACTTTGAATTGGAGTTGTCCTATTCCGCCTTGTAGAGAAAAAATTATTTCAAATATTACTGCAGTATTGCCTGATGGGACAGTGATAAGTGGTGGCAGAAGATTGGATATAGCTGATATCAGCACAAAGAGAGCAAAAGAATTTAAAGAATATTCAAGTGGAAAGGTTTATAATTCAAGTGATATTAGACGAGAAGTTGCTATGGATAAAGCCCTTTTGTTGTCTAATAAAATGAATGAGATTGAATGGGTGTTTAAAGGATGTGTCCCAAGCGGTCCATTAAATGACGCATTAAATGATGCAGGAATATTGGTTGTACTATTGCAATAGATTAAATAATTTGTATGGATAAGGAGAAGGTTTTTAAAATTTGGACACATGCGACTAAGGAAAAAATTGAAGTATGGAGGCAAAATTTAATTCATAATGGTGTCAAGTCTAATTTGGATTTTACTTTAGATTCCTTGCAGTGGGTGGAAGAATATCTGTTAAAAAATTACACCATTGATTGTTTGAAGGATCAAAGTTATTACCAAGAGTTAGATAGAATTGTGAGTTATATTGGAGAGACGATTAAGAAATTAATGACAAATTCAACTTGGAAAATATTCTTAGATGATTCAAGCAACCTTTACTATGGCTTACCAACGATCTTAACAAAATATAGTGGCGCAATCAGCCCTCATTTTTTAATAAGAGAAATTTTAACTCTGAAGACAAATGATGTTTTAATCACAAGAATTCAGAAAGCTCAGAGTTATGAAAAACTGATTTATGATCAATTAAAGAAGAACAAGTTATAATTTAGTTAGTATTTTACAACTTACTTAATGACAGAATTAAAAGGTAAAATACGAGAAGATAGAATTGCATGGTTTGAAAATTGGAAGTCGAGTATAGACATGCGCATAAGAATTTTGAATGATAAAGTACAAGGATTAGATTATTCAATAGATTCTTTAAATAAGCTTGAATATTTTATTTTAAAGACATTCCAAAATCCAAATGAATCTTTATCACTAGAGAATTTAGAACTCAAAGATTCATTGGGAACTTATATTGGTGAATGTTTTATAAGGAACACTCCTATAGATATTAAATGGACTGTAAGTTTGGATCCTAGAAATGAATATAAAGAACTTTTTAATTTTATTTGTTATGTAAAAGGAACTGATGGATATACGGGATTTAATCCATATTTAAACTTAGTGCCTAATTTAATTAAAGAAGGAACAGGAGATAAATTGATAACCTCTTTTAATTTGAAATTAAATAGTATTGCCAATAAACAGAATAAATCAAATGAAGATTCAGAGGAAAGTGAATTGTCAAATATCTCTTACAGCCATTTCTTAATGTTTAAAAATGATCAAGTTAAATTAGGAATGGTGGGTGATATGATAAAAGCATATTGTATCAAAAAGGACAAGGTTTTTGATTTACAAGAAAAGAATCGCAATCAATTGTTGTTGATTTTAGATCAATCCTATCAATTTTATTTTTATTTAGACGATAGGGCAGAAGTGCCGACTGAAAATAAAGAGATCATTTTAAATTGTGATTTTAATATTTCTGAATCAAGTTCGTACAGTTCAAGAATTGAGTTTTTTGGACAAGAGGATCCAGACGGAAAATATTTAAATGAGTTTTTGTTTTTATTAGAGCAGCTTGACGCATTACCTGTTTTGATTTATGATATAAATCAAGGGTGTTTTTGGGATGATTAATTGTGAAAAGAAAATGCTTTGTGGCACTTTTGTTATTTGACAGTTTTAGCTGTGGAATCTGTGTATGTAAAGCTCTGCTTTGCAAATGACTATTGCTATATGTCTGAATCACGGATTAAACGGATTTAAAGATTACGCGGATTTTTTTGAATCACGGATGACACAGATTTTATTTCGATTACACTGATTGTTTTAATGGCAATGCAGGTTTGCATTGCGGGGTGGCACTTTTGTTATTTGACAGTTTTAGCTGTGGAATTTGCGTGTGTGAAGCTCTGCTTTGTAAATGACTATTGCATTTTGTCTGAATCACGGATTAAACGGATTTAAAGATTACGCGGATTTTTTTGAATCACGGATCACACGGATTTAAAAAAGATTTCATGGATTGTTTTAATGGCAATGCAGGTTTTTATTGCGGGGTGGCACTTTCGTTATTCGACAGCTCCAGCTGTGGAATCTGCGTGTGTAAAGCTCTGCTTTGCAAAATAATATAACTTTGTGTGGTGAGATTTTAAAGGCTTTTGTATCAGAAAAGTATCTTTTAAATTTTCAGATTCTTGGAGAATGTTATCTTACAATGGGTTATTAAGATCTTATTTTTGAAGCATCAGTTTTGCAATCGGATGTAATATTTCTTGCCTAAAATCTTCATCGTAGTCACAATTGGCCAATAAGACTAATCCGATTTTTTCTTCAGGCATCATTATTAAGTAGCTTCTAAATCCCTTGTCTCCGCCATAATGCCCAATTGTCTTTTTTGCATTGACATTACTTAATTGAAATCCTAAACCGATATATGGATATGGACTAAAAGACGATTCAATCATAGACATATATTCCAGTTGCATATCTGAATCACTTAAAGCTCTAATAAACCAAATCATCCATTTACTGAGATCATATGAAGATGAATTCAATGTACTGCTTGGTCCATGTTCTCTTGTATATGGATATCTTTTTCTTTCATAGATATTTTTTGTAATCCATCTTTTAGAATGGGGTGCTGTTTTTAATGAATCGAGTATTTTAAAATATCGAAAATCACTGTTGTGCATGCTACTTTTATTTAAAACATGGTCTTTCAGATATTCATCATAAGTAGTGCCAGAGACTTCTTCAATTACATGGCCTAAAATATCATATCCTAGGTTGCTGTATTTGTATTCTGAAGAGGAATTAGATTCGAGTGTTAGGTTCTGTCCTAACACAAATTCTTGAAGGCTATTATCTGATTGATTGTTATTGTTCCAGTGGTAGTTTTTAATATCAGGTAATCCAGAAGTGTGATTCAATAGATTTTTTATTGTTATGTCTTTGACTCTGATGTCATCATATTTTAACTGTGGGAGTATGTCAACCAGTCTACTGTCAATTGATATTTCATTTTTTTCTAAAAGCGTCATAAGAGCTACTGCAGTAAACAATTTACTAATCGATGCCGTATGAAATATTGAGTTCTCTGTTACTAAATTTCCGTTATTAATACTTCTTACGCCATAACCTTTTGAGTAAACAATCGTGTCATCACTGACTAATCCTATGGACAGGCCAGGAATATTATATTGGTTTATTTTATTAATTACAATCGAATCAACTTCTTTTTTAAATCCGATCAAAGAGCTGTTGACCTTAAGATTTTGCTTAAACGACTGGTTAGAACACGATTGAAGAATAAGGAGAAATACAATAAGTTTTGCTGAAAATATTCTTTTCATTTATACCTTTTCACTATTGACATAAGCGTAGAAGAAATAAATATAACGTATAGATTGTTATGTTGTTTGACTAATCTAGCTGTCGAATCTGCGTATTGGAAAAATAATTATTTTCTAAAACCCCCACTACCATTTATTAAATAAAATTATGGTACAATATAACAATAGAAAATTCTAGTGGTGTGAAATTTTCCGAAATATCTAAACCCCGAGTTCTTAATCTCTCCGATTAAAATGAATAATTAGTAGAAAGATTAATCAGGTTTAAATATTGATTTTGACCTGTTGAGTTAGGTGCGAAAGCCTCGGTGTTAAACATTGAACCTAAGCCCCATTCGGTATCTAAAGACAAACTGAATTTTTCTGATACATTGAAATTAACACCTGCCGACAAACCAAAATTAGTATCATTAAAATAACTAGCGGGTGCATCATTACCTTTAAGCTTACCAAATTTCCTTCTTTCGATCGTGCGTTCTCTTTCGTGATTGATTTCAGCGATCGGACTATCTAAGGTTCTACTGAAAGTATGTCTTAAATTGAATCCACTGCTCACAGAGAAAAACTTATTGATATCGTAATTCACCTTGAGTGGCATAACAAATTGCTTGACTTCTAGTATACCTGCATAAAAATCCCCTTGATCAACAACGTCAGGTTTTTCAGTAACAATTGTTGTTATTGGCTTAACTCTCTCACTAGTCAGAAACGGAAAGAAGTTTTGACCTCGTGAAAACTCATTGTAGGCTAAGCCTACATTGATGCTCAATTTTCTAGAAATAGGAAACTGAAATCCTGAGTTTATACCATATCCTGAAAAGTCAAAGTTATTAACCAAGCTGGCTAATAGACTTAAATTATATTTAAAAGTTCTCGGCTTTTTATTCTTATTACTAAGATTTATGGGAGCAAAGGAAATATTCAAAAGCGGAATCATTCTTTCAAAACTTAATCCCAAATCTTTGCTCTCTACATTAGTGTTTTCAATCAGATTTGTATTTGTAGTAGACACTGCATTTTGAATACGCTCGTTAAAAGAATTTATTGGCGATTTGACAATATTAATATTTGATGTTGTGCTTTTCTGATCTAGATAAGAAGATTTATTTTGATTCTTTATAATACTTTTAGGTAATATTAAATTCGACTCACTTTGGATGGGTGCAGTATTATGATAAATATTTCTATAGCTGATAGTTTCTTTAGTTACTTCTGCAAATGCTGGTGTGTGATTTTTGTTTGTTTTATAAAACAAATAAGCACTTATAATACAGCTAAAGAAAAGAAGGAAACTTAAGATGACAACAGTTTTGTTTGCTTTTTGCTTTTGCACAGGGAGATCTCTATTCAAAAGCTCATTCATCTTCTTCCACGATTGCTTGGCAAAAGCTTTATCTGTATGTTTATCAAATTTATTATCCAGCATTTGTGTTATGCTTGTAGTTTTTGAGTATTAATTCTTGCAGTTTTTTTCTGGCTTCTGCAACATGCCATTTTGAAGTCCCTACACTGATGTTCTTTTTTTCTGCAATTTCCTTGTGTGAAAAACCATGAACTGCAAAAAGAAGAAAAACATCTCCACTGGCAGCAGGAATATCTTCAACCAATTTTAAAATATCATTTTCATACATTTTATCTAAAACAGTATTTGAAGACCCGCGGTCATATTCTTCAAAAACCATAAACTTTAGATAGTTCGTCTCTTTTTTAATATTGTCAGACATCGCATGAAAAACAATTCTTCTAATCCAACCTTCCAAACTTCCTCTAAATTCAAATTGGTCGATTTTCTTAAATGCTTTAAGAAAACCATCATTTACTATTTCTGATGCACGATCTTTATCATGCACATATCTCATACACATTCTCATCATAGAAGCGAAATACTCCATATAGAGTTTTTCCTGACTTTTTCGGTCATTATTCTTACATCCTTCTATGATGGTTTTAATTTCCAATTTTTGCTGTTTTGGTTGTTTAACATGAATATAAGATATATCACTAAAAAAACCAGAATAGCTTAGGTATTAATCAAAAAAAAAGGTCTAAAGTCGCTTATAAAATCTTGAACCTTAGTTGATAACATGAGTTTATTGAGCAACTTTAGAACCTCTTTAGGAAAAAAGCATTTCCTAAAAAATAAAGTAGTTACGCTTTTTCATAGCTGATTACTTATATAGACCGACCAGTATTATAAAAGGTTGGGTATGAAATCAACTTTTTAATTTTTCTGAGATATCAAGGACTTTCGTCCAAACTCTAAACAGGTTTTTAGAGCATATTTTCTCAATATCTTCTTCAGAATAACCTCTTTTAAGCAACTCTTTGATAATATTTGGATAATCTGCAACGTCTTTGAGGCCAGTTGGCAATGTATCCCCCACGCCATCAAAATCTGATCCGAAGCCTACATGATCAACGCCTGCCACTTTAATAACATTTTCTATGTGATTAACAACGACATTTATATTGCTGTAAAAGCCTGCTTCAGCATTCATAGCTTCAAATATTTTCTCGGCTTCTGGTTCTCCATGTTTCAGTCCTGCCGCCTTTAATCTTGCTCGATAGTCTTTGCCTAAATTTTCTCTGCGTGTTTTAACTTCATTATCAATAAAAGTCGAACCAAAATTTATCATAATGACACCATCATTTTTTGCCAATACTTTGAGCATTTCATCCGACATGTTTCTTTCAAATCCTGGCGTAAATTTTCGACAAGAAGAATGTGAAGCGATTACAGGAGCTTTAGTAATTTTCATGACATCATAAAAAGTGCTGTCTGAAATATGAGATACATCTACCATAATACCTTCTCTGTTCATCTCCTTTACCACTTTTTCTCCAAAAGGACTTAAGCCATTCCATACTCTAACGTTATTCTACCCTTACGCCTCAATTTTTATGCTCAGAACTTTTTCTAAGCACTCACCAAGTTAGCCTTTTTTATTTTTCATTTGAAGGATTTTTCAATTGAAAAAAATAAGTATTGTTCTTTCATCCAGAGCATGGGCAAAAACAAAACCGATAGGCAACTATTTGTGGGTGGCGATAGGTCAATGGAGGAGATCGCTGCCTTTGCGGGTTGGCCATAGGCTCCATTGAACTATCAGTGGGCGGCATACCTTTGCCTTTCGGGTTTGTTTTTTTGTGGGTTGGCATTCTTTTTAAACGGGTGGGAAGCGTTGGCTGGCAGTGGCTATGGCATATAAGAGATAGCTATGTGCCGTACTTCAGCGTTGGCTTTGTGGGTTTGCCGTATGGACATCATAGCGACACTTATATGCCGTAGCTTGCCGGAGTACAGACTGGCACAAGGGAGGAAGGGGTGCCCCGACCGGCTTCTTGCTTGCAGCGTTGGCATAGCTCTTTATGACTTTTTTGCGTTGGCTTTTGTGGCGTTGGCTAAAGTCATAATGTGCTATTGAAGGGTTGGCTTTGCAAGAAGTGTGACAGTCTGTACGGAGGTCACTGCCTGTGCGGTGGCTGGGTGGGTCTAACAATATTGTACGACGCAAGGAGTACGCCGCTTATTTAAATGGATGATGTTTCTTGATCTGCTCTTTTAAGTCTGTGAGATCTGCTTTTCTATATCGCTCTGCACTCAAGACTCTTCTAAACCCTGCCAAGTATTGACCTTTTCGTAAACCTTCATTTTTAACCCATATTGATACTCTTGATTGTCTTAGGTGATTCAGCTTTTGGATTTCTATATTTAACTTGATTTTGGCTTCATGCTTTAGATGTTTACTGAGCTTCTTAAACTGCCAATGTAGTTGATTGTAGTCGTCTGCTTGTGGTGATAAGAACTTCTCTGAGTCTTGATTTCTGTGCTGTAAAATATAGCTGTGGATTGGTAAGATTTGTTTGGACTCCAATTTGATTATTCGGCTTCTTCTTTGTCCTCTTTCTGGTATGTAGATCGTTCCTTTTTCTAAGTCGATGTCTTTGAGTTCTACTTTCATAAAGTCGCCCATTTCTAAACCTTGATAGATCATTAAACCTAAGATAAGTTTATCACTTTCTTTAAAGTAGTTCATTGATTTGGATTCAAAGACTTCATAGATTTTAGTGAGCTCTTCTTCTGTTAATGGTTTGATATTGGCTTTACTAATCGTTCCTTTTACTCTGGTGGTGAGAGCTATATTTGGTAATTCTTTGAACTGATAGTAATGACTAATGGTCTGTAAACTTCTATTGATATGATGAGTAGATTTCTCTTCTTTTTGCAAGTATCCGATGAAGTCCAAGAGCAAAGCATAACTACTATCTTCTACCTCTACTGGCAACCACACTAACCATGATTTGAGTAGATTAACCATTCTTGTAATATTCTTTTCTACGATCTCTTTTTGTTCCAGGTAGTTTCTAAAGTCATCTATCTCCATCATTGATAATTCTTGTATATACTTGTGTCGCTTCTAATCCTATATGTCCTAAAAACTGAGCTATTTTTTCCAACTCCATTCCACTTTCTAAAAGATGTGTTGCTATGCTGTGACGTAGGCAATGCAGAGTAATTTTCTTATTGATAGATGCTTTCTCACAGAGTAGTTTTAGCCTTTTATTTAGCGGTCCACTTTGGGTTACTTTTCCTCTACTATTTGGGATTAAGATATTTGTCTTTTCTCCTGCAAACCAAGTCTGGCCATCATCGAGCCAACTGAGTAATTCTTTCTTGACTCCTTCACTTATTGGTACATATCTTTCTCGATAGTTCTTGCCCTTTCTGACATGTAATAATCCACTACTAAAATCGATATCTCTAAGTTCTAATCTCGTTCCTTCTGTACACCTTACACCACAACCGTAATAGATAGCAATGATAATTCTGTCTCGCATTCCCCAGGGATTATTTTCGCAAGCTTCATAGAGTTGATTGACTTCTACTTTACTGAGGATGGTTCTTTCTTTTTTGAGGTCTTTGGCTATGGTTAGTTTGGCTTTGATGATCGGAGCTTCGCCATAGTTTTCTAAGTATTCATTCACCAACTTTAATACACTGATATAACCTTCTATTGTTCTTGATTTGATCGGTCTTTTGTGTAGAGCTTCGTTATAATCTTCTAAGTCTTTTTGCTCGATTTGTGATAGCTGATTAATCCCTCTCTCCTCGATCCATTCTAAGAAGATTCTTAATTGTCTCGTCCTTCCTCTGATCGTTTCTTTAGCATAGTTTAGCCTTGTCAACCATTCTGTAAAGCCGTTTAAAAGCTGTAAATAATATTTGTTTTGCATACCCTCTTGTGCATTTGATGAGCCACTGAGCCACAAGGCATAACTTATTGAAGTACAGCTTCTTTAGTGGCTCGTTTTGCATTATGAGCCACACCTGAGCCACTGAGCCACACTTTTATCTTTTCAAGTGCCGTATCTAAGGCAGTTTCAAGCTTTGACCGTAGGTTTTCAGCTTCATCTACTAATTCATATTCGTAGCCTTTTGACTTACTTCCTCCGACTCTTTTTACATAACCATATTTCACTAAGGTTGATATTTGACGCTTTACTGTTGCTGGACTTACTCGATATGATTTGCGGATCTCTCCACTATAAAAACTGTCTTTCTTTTCTCTCTTGGTATATATTTTCAGAAGATCTAAAAACCGCCTTGTAGCTTTCGTAAGTTCATCACTCTTGGCAAGTAGTACGTCTTTTAATAATCGGTTAGCTTCTTCTATGTCCTCGATAGTCGTCTCTATATGCTGCACTCCTGTTTGTTGATTTACATGGACTTCTCGCTGCCATTGATGATAAAAAGTAACGGTTTCGATGAAGTGTAGATAGTGGCTATTCGTCCTTAATGGCTTAAATACAGATTGCGGCAGTGCTAACATTTCGGCAAAAGGATTGATGACCTTGATTGGTCTCAATACGCTCTGTACGTCCTGCATAAACTGCCGCATCTGTTCTTCTTGTTGCTTGTTGATCTTACCTGCAGACACTTGTCTTTGATAAGCCATGATCTTTTCTTTGTGGTCTTTGCTGCCGTCCAAGTAGATTAGTAATGATCGATTCGCATTGTCTTCATATAGTCTTTCTCTGGTCGTTGTTCCGGCTAAACTGATTGGACCTTCTACTTGTAATGTGATCGTTTTTAGATTTCCTTTGCTGTCTTTGATTGGTATAGTTTTACTGATCCTTCTTTTGCTCTGTAGCTCTCTGATGGCGAACAATACTTTATCATCATTGGCACCGTCCAGATCCTCGATAAGTACGAGTTTATTTTTAAGCTCTTTTCTATCGAAGTAGTATAAAGCATTCTCACTGATAGCTGTAATTTCTAACTTCTGATCATCTGGGATTAACTCCGCTACTTTCTCTTGTAGATAGGTTTTTCCTGTGCCACTTCCGCCAAGACTTACGATGTGTAGCGGCTGTTCTCTCAGTCTCGATGTAAACACCAAGTACATTAATAATCTGTTGTTTTCTTCTCCTACGACCCCACTTTTTCCTATCGCTTGATTTGTTCTTTTCAGTAGGTTCTTAGTCTTTAAAAACTTGATTGCCTTTTGTCTTTCTGCTTCTGTAAGGATTCTCTTTTCTGGTGCTTTTACTTTATTGGCTTCGATCTGTTCTCGTCTGTATTCTTCTATCAGCTCTGTAAGTTGTAGTAGTGCTTCATGTACTTTTGTGCTTCCTATTTCTAATCGTTCTGCTACTTTTCTGGCTAACTTCTCTACGCTATCATCTTGATATAGATCTATATTTTGTCGTAGTCTGTGTAATGGCCTACTGCTTCCTATCTTCTCAATTTTCAGAGTGACTTTCATCTTGTCTAATGGATATAATCCGATGCCTCCCATTATTGTAAATCTCAGTTCTCCAACTTCTGTAAATATGTATTCTGGATTCTCTGTATTGAGTTCTAAGGTTTGACTTTGCTCTGATACTTTTTCTTTTTCAGTTGAAGTTTCTTCAGTTGAAAAAAGAAAGATTCTATTCTCTATCAGGTGATTCAAGATTTCTGGTTCGTGGCTAATGACTAAGCTGTTAATATCTTCGTTTTCGTGAGTCTCTACTTTGCTGATCTTGATACTTGGTTTCATGGCTTTCACTAACGGAGCATAGATTTCTATTGCCTTGTTTCCTGCTTCGTCTCCATCCATGAAAAAGATGATCTCTTCTAAGCTTGTGAGGTTTCTTATTGCTTCGCTATGTTCTTCTGTCCATCCATTTGTACCGTATAAGCTTAGTACTACATAATCTGTATGTGTCAATAATGTCGCTGCATCGATGATGGCTTCTGTGATTACTATCGTTTTGGTTTCTGCACTCGGATAGCTTGGATAAAGTCCTCTTCTATTCTTTAGATAATAGTGGTTGCTTCCTTTCTTATCTGCAATAGATCTTCCATAAAGTGAGGTGATATTTCCAGACTTGTCTTTGAGTGGGAAGATGATGCAGTTTTGTAGTTGCTTGCATTCTGTCTGGTAGTGATTGTAGGCGATTTCTAATTCTGCATTGTAGATGTTTCTTTCTTTCAGATAGTTGATTGCATTCTTTGATCGATGTAGACTTTGGCGAAGCTTGTTGAAGATCTCTGATAGTTCTGGTTCTTTTTTGATTTCGCCACATAACTCGGCTGCTTTCTTTAAGGCTTGATGTTTAGTGCATTTCTCCATCTTCTGTATCATCTCGATTACGTCGCCACTTCCTGCACTACAGTTGGAAGAAAAACAAGTCCATGTATTCGTCTTTGGATAGATTTGTAGACTTGGCGTCTTGTCATTGTGCCATGGACAGTTTAAGCGGTGGTTTCTATCTGGCGATAGATTGTAACGTGATAGTACAGTCTCGATTTTTAATGTTGCTTTGATCTTTGATATCTCCATCTCAAAAATTTTCAAAATTTATTTATGATACATTTCTGTATCGCAATAATACAACATTGTTTCAATTAATCAAACACATATGTATCTCTACTTGTTCCAAATGTTTCATTTAGCCCTCTAAATCCATACCTTTGTATCAATTCATGTATTAATTTGATACTTATATACAATAAAACATGGTGATAGGAGATAGAATAAAGCAACTTAGAACCTCTAAAAATATGACTCAATCAGATTTGGCTGAGATCGTAGGACTAACTTATATACAAGTAGGAAGATATGAAAAGGGTAAGTCTAACCCTTCCGCTGATGTCTTGCAGAAGCTCGCTTCTGCTCTCGATACTACTACTGACTTTTTGATGAGTGGTGATACTGAACAAGTACAAGCTCAGCTTTCAGATAAAGAACTTCTTAAACAATTTAGAGAAGTAGAAAAAATGGAGGAAAAAGACAAAAGCATCGTTAAGGAGCTTATCGATGCTTTTATCACTAAAAAGAAAATTCAGCAATTAGCTGGGTAATCCTTTCAAAGTCGACCTATAATGATCTAATAAATCTTTTGGGTAATACTGATTATCTTTAAAAGTTGAATCATCTAAACCTAAAATAGCCACTATTGAAACTGATTCAAAACTCCAAGCTCCATAATAGATTGGATTTTTACTTTCTATAGATTTCAACATTTCTTTATGGTCTTTCTTCCACTCTTTTTCTAAATGAACTGCCACCAATTTTATTGAATCTATTTGGGATTGATCAACTTGTATTGCTTGCCTTAAAGACTTGTAAAGATCCCAACCATATTCATAACTCTCTTGACTCTTGGCTTCTCGGTTCAATTTTCTTGATAATATAAATTCATAAAGATGATCGATAACTTCATCTCTGTCTATAAGGTCTGCAAGTAATTCAAAATATTGGTTTGAGACATTAAATAAATATCCAAAAGAAAGCATCCAAAGCATATCGTCATAGTCTAAATATTGTTTTAATTCCTTGCCTTCGTGCTTCATTAAAACCTGTCCTACTGGCCAATATTTATCGAATTTTTTTAATAACTCTAAATAGTCCTGTTCAATCTCTGTCGTAGAGTTTCCTAAACTATACTTTGCAATGAGTATTCTGAGTTTAATGCTACCTATACTTTTTAAAACTATAGGAATTCGCTCTTCTGGTGTCTTACCTATTACTATCCAAGACTCAAATTTTTCTATACGACTTTTTGACTTATCTATATATTCTTTGAAATAGTCTCTATCTCTATTTTTATCTCTACACATACTTAATATTTATGGAGTCCAATCACCAATGATATTCGCTGCGGCATCAAGCTCATTATATGTCACTGTGCCGTCTGGTGCAGTTTTAGCTAATATTCTTTTATATCCAGTGGCTATGATATCATCAGCAACGTCGGTACCTACCGCATCTCTTAGTCGTTGCCAGTCATTTTGAGAAATCCAATCGTCGGTCATTTGCTTAGGCAATCCAGTAGCTGGATTTGCAGGATTCAAATTTGCAGAACCACTGTACTTTCCTTCTACAATAAAGTATTCGCCATTCTTCTTATACGCTCCATCTAAACCATTGTGTCCTGGAGAATCAATTCCATCTATTCTTGGTTGAAGTGATTCGTAGTTTTTAGCATTGAGATCTAAGTCTGCACCTATTTCTCCAAAATTTCCTTTCCGCTTGTTTGATGCAGTTGCAATATTCCCTGCCCAATCATCAATGATTGTACGCTGATTTAAATTGGTGACGTTTCTTCTAAATGCAGGTGGTAATCCATCATCCACAAATTTCTTCCACGCTTTAACCGTATCATAAGATGAGTCACAAATTTGATTATGCAGTGAATGCGTTAGGGTGATATAGCTGATGCCTCTTTTTTTAAAGTAGGCTACGTTGTTAATATCGTCCTCAATCGGAGATCCATTCTCCATGCCTAATGGTAAAGATACAATCCCTTTCTTATGATTAGAAACAATTTGACTAGGCGTACTCACAACTTGAAAGTTTTTAGGATGTGCATCCGCAATGCCCTTGACCATGTCGATCAATGTGTCTGCCATTAATTTTGAGGCACCTGCTTCTTCTTGCAAACTGGCTGGGACATAAATAGACATAAAAGGTGCATCAAGTCCGCCTTTTCTTGAGCGCACAAAATCAAATTCTCCTTTTTCGCTTTCTATTGGAATACCAATAAATTCTTTAGCTAAGCGAAAATTCATTACCCTCAGTCTGTAAGGTAGATCTACATGCCCGTCCGCTATAATGAATTTTTGAGCAGACAACTGTGCTCTATGATTTAATTTATCCTGATCATCTTGAAGACGCTTTTAAGTAGGACATGCCCAAAAACTTACTAGAATTAATATGGCGATTCCTATTTTTGTCTACATTCTTATGTTAGTACACCAAATGTAACATGAGTTCAAAAGATTCTAATTCCTTGTAGAATATTTATTTAAAACAAACTATAATTTTACAAAATCGAATGTCTGTATTATGTTTTTATACTCTATGATTCCAAAGTAGCGCGCATTTTCTAAATGTGCAATATCTAATCGATTTTTAGTTAGGCTCAATGTTTTATTTAAAACCAATTGACCATCTGATTGATATATCCTTACTTGGTGTTCGTTTGTAATGTCTAAATTAAAATTTAAAAAATCGCTTGTAGGATTAGGGTATATTTTGACGCTTTGCGCGAATGTGTTTTTTGTGCTTGTATTAATAGCATCCGCAGTTTCAAAATTATCGATGCAAAAGTATGCTGGCGTGTTCATTCCAAAAGCACCATTGTCAGTCGAACTTAAACTGAAGGATAAGCTGTCCACATTACCCAACGGAAGTAAATCTATATATGACCACGCATCTATAATGTAATCTTGAGTGTTGTCACTAAATCTATAGTCTGCCAAATAAAAATTGATACTATCTTGTCCAAGTTGTCCATTCAGATACTTCTTAATTGTTAATAAAAAGAAGTCAGGATCATCGCCTGTTTCTCCACCAAATTTTTTCGCAAATCCATCTCCATCTCTTATGCTTAAATAACTGTAAGTCGCATTGCTCACATAAACTCCATTGACCTCGCCACCTAAGGCATCGCCTGTGAGTTTTATTTGGCTTTCGCCCAATACAAAAGTTGTCGCATAAGTTTGCGAATTATCGAAACCATTTCCAGCTATGCTACTGTATTGATTTGTAAAGCCAGGTGTAGTGACATCAGTGCTTGTTGAAATCGCCCAACCAGACCAAGACATAAAATTTGTGTTGTAATCATTGGGCAAGAAAATGTTGCCTTCAGAAAAACCTGCACTGCCATCCATGCCGTTTAGGAAAGTATCGATTTCTAAATTGAAAGATTCGAAATCTGAAGTCGTTTGTGCATGTATTGCAGTAATGCAAAAAGTAAAAATGAGTATAGTAAATCGCATGTTAAAAGTTAAAGTTTAAGTTTAGTGTAAAGTTTCTTCCAGGCATTGGTCGCCGTTCGATGACACGATATTGAGTATTAAATATATTATTAAATCTCAGCCCGAGATCTAAATTTTGCTTGCCGATTGCTAGTTTTTTACTTAGGAATATGTTGGATAATAAGTAACCCTCTAGATTGTTATTGATGCCAACCGTACTGCTTGTATAGTTGCTGTTAAATCTAAAATTTAAACAGTTTAAGTCAACATTCCAATTAAAAAACATTCTATGAACAGGCGTGTAGAAAATTTGATCTCCTCTCTCTATAGTTGGATTGCTGATTGTTTTTTGATTTTCAGATATAGTATAAGCATATCCGATTTTGAGATTAGAATTAAATGGGCCTAAATTAAATCGCTGTTCACTTTTTATCTCTCCACCATAAGATCGCACTTGGGCCAAATTTGTAACACTGTAAATGGGGCTACCTTCTAAAAGTCCCCACAAGATCCAATCATCAATCAATCTGTGATAGAGTGTGATTGAAAATCTGTTTTTGAATGTGTGGTTAAAAGTATAAGTCAGTTCTTGATTCCAACCTTGTTCTGGCAACAAGTCAGCATTTCCGCCAGGAATCCAAAACAATTCATTTAAAGTAGGGAATCTAAACTCTTTAGAGACTTTAAGTTCAAAGGTGCTTTTGTCGTCAAGCTGATAGTGGATGGTCAACAAAGGGCTTAATGGTGCATTTGTATTTTGATTCCATTCTTTTCTGAGAGCCCCAAGCACACTTAAGTTACTCCATTCTTTGCGTGCAGAAAAGCCTAATGCAATTTGATCTAATTTTTGCGCGTCAGCATAAAATTCAGTATTAGCTGTGGTGTTTGAGTATTCGTAGAACAGTGAAAAATCTAATGCTTTTTTTGTATTAAAATGAAAACGACTTTGATGAAACCAACGTTTGAATTGATTTTCAGTATCGATTAATATTTGAGCATCTCTATAGTTATTTTCTTCGTCTAAGTAAGCCAATTTGGATTTAATATAGAACTTATCAGCAAAGTAAGTATAAGATAAAACATACCTGTTGAGTATGTCATCTTGTTCTGCTTCGCTCACATTCTGAGTTGTCGTAGGCGGAATTTCTCGAAATGTTTTTTGTAGCCAAATGTCTAGGTTGACACGACTCTTTTGAGAAATATCAAAGGATAGATTTTGCATTAACCCTCTGCTTTCAAAATTGGCATTTGTTTGCTTTCTTTCGGGTAGGGTAGAATTGATGCTGTAGTTAAAATCATTATTAGCGCTGTTGTAAAAAATCTTACTTTGACTTTTTAATTTCGAGCTACCTAGGTTTAATTGTGCTGCGTAAAACTGTTTGCCAAAACTTCCCACACTGACATTGAGCGCACCATTTTTGTTTTCTGTGCTAATGTTATTGGATAAACGAATCAGTCCTGTCATGGCACCATTGCCTTCTAAAACAGAGTAACCACCTGGACTCACTTCAGCATTTTCAAATAGAACTAATGGCAAAAGTGAAAGATCAGATAATCCTAGCATGGGATTAGCGATGGGGATGTCATTCCATTTGACCAAGGCTTGATTGGCATTGCCGCCACGTAAGGATAGGGTAGCCAAAGAGCCACTGCCATATGACTTGATAAAAATATTGCTGTTTTCTATGATGAGTGGTCCAATCTGTTCTGAAAAATAAATTGGATAGGTCACAGAGTCCAAAACTTTATCTGAAGTCAAAGCAGAAGGTGCAGCGTTTATCTCAATAGCTTGTATGTGCAAGACTGTATCAATTTGCCCATAAGCCATTGAGGTCAGAAAATATAATATTGGTATAAGCCATAGCTTTTTGATACGCAATTATTTTAGGAGCAAATATTGGAGGGCACTATGATTTATTAAAATCAAAATGATGACATCCAACAACCTTTCCTCCGAAAGTTTTGAAAAATATATGTCTTGGCAGGTCTTCTGACTTACTCGATTTGTTACACCTTCCCATCTTAAAAGACAGTGGTTTGATTGTAAAAAATCTCTTGCGAGCTTACAGCAGCGGGGACTGTTCCGGATTTACACCGGATTCCCTTTTAAGAATCCATGCTCTCATGGAATCACCAAAGATGCGGCTAAGATAGGGTGGGAAATTTAGAATGAAGAATTAAGAGGGGGAATTGTTGAAATGAAATTTAATTAATTGGCGTAGGCGGCAGTTCGCTTTGCGCTTTTTCAGCTTACACTGAAATCGGAATTATTAATACAATATTTCTCTAATGTGTTCATTGTTTTGAAAATATATTCAATATCGAAGAGGTAGATTATTATATTTACCTTTATAAATATTGCCAAAACTGAGAAGACCTTAATAGCAAAATAAATTTATAATGGTGATTTTAATGTGACATATGTTTGAAAATAAGAAATTAAATAAATATTGTTTTATACTTCTTGCTCTTTCATTAATTTCATGCAATTCCGATTTGTTGAAAGACTTTGAAGAGGCTATCCCTGAAGATGAAGATGATAATGGTTTTGATTGTCAACGAGATTCGCTAGTGTTGGAGGGCATATGGCATCTTCAATCTTATTCCGAAATAATCAATGATAATGAAAGAGTTTACTACCAAAACTCAGTCCCCCAACAATCAAATTATTATCCGAATGAAATAAGTGGAGAAATGATTTTTGAAAATGATAATTATCGTCTTGATATAAATTTAGTATTTATAAGAAGTGTAGATTCGTTAGAATTAGTAAATAAAGTATCCTCAGGTGTACATTGGGCAGATTCAGCTTGTGGAAATGATCGATGTATCGCTTATTTGACATTTTTTAATCTACAGCAAGATGTTTTCACTACAGATTCAATAAGTAAAGTTTGTCATACTGAAATAAATACTCCAATGTTGCATTGGACAAATGTTGAATCTGACTCACTGCTGCTTCATTGGATAAAACAATAGAAATGGATTGATGAAAAAGATGTTCTTATTTATTCTTTTAATCTTGCTAGGAGAGTGTACCTTGAGTTCGCAATCTGCTTTTAAAAATTATATTGGATTTTCAATATCAGTAAGCGTCCGTCCAAATGCATATTGTATAGCTAGAATATACTTATGATCTTTGGAATCAAATGAAAGATATGGATTATAAAGAATTTAAAAGGTCATTTGAGATTTCAGGACTAACTCAGCGTGCTTATGGGGAGCAATTATCGATGAGCACATCAATGGTTAGTTATTATTTAAAGAAAGCAAAGGCCTTAGAAGTTGCGCCAGTTCAATCAGGCGGGTTTAAAAAAGTAGAGTTAGAACCAAACCTAAATCAAAGTATGAAGATTACCTTATTGTCAGGGGTAAAAATAGAGATACCACTTTGATTGGGCTGACAAGCCATCACACTTATTATTTATATGATGACGTATGTGACATGCGTAAGGGTTTTGATGGACTGAGTGGAATCATAAAGCAACGCATGCATCGAGACCCTGTAGATGGTAATGTTTATTTATTTATTAACCGTCGTCGAGATCGGATGAAGATGTTGGTGTGGGAAAGTGGTGGATTTATGCTTTACTATAAACGACTTGAAAGTGGGACATTCGAATTGCCTAAGAGCAACACAACTAATCGAACGATATTGTCATGGGAGACACTCGTTTTGATGATGACAGGCATTTCTCTTTTGCAAAAAAGACGTAAAAAAAGATTTAAACTGGTGGACAAATTACATTAGAAATTGACGTATTATTCTTACTTTTAATATGTGAGTAAGGATGAACAAATAGCAAAACTGCAAGACTCCAATGTTGCCCTCCAAGACTCCAATGTTGTCTTACAAGACTCCAACGTTGCTCTTAAGCATGAAAATGCAATGCTTAAGAAATTAATATTTGGAGTTCGTAGTGAAAAACACACATCAGTTACTGTTGATGCTAATCAGCTGAACATGTTTGCTGAATTAGAAATAAAAGAGGATGAGCAAGAGCCCAAAGTATCTGAGGTTAAGGGATATAATAAAATTAGAAAGACTCACCCAGGAAGACAGCCGTTACCAGACCACTTACCTGTTAAAGAAATAGTAATCGAGCCAGAAGTGGATACAACAGGCATGAATAAAGTAGGTGAACTAATTACCGAAACA
>ENA-ORXM01001037-ORXM01001037.1-marine-metagenome-genome-assembly--contig:-NODE-1037-length-41661-cov-107.044272_pt1 | contig 41661 bp, 30 predicted proteins | sample MGYA00237867_ERZ511480 | MGnify/ENA primary metagenome ERZ511480 (study PRJEB26309, sample SAMN06266103) | marine metagenome | isolation source: Algal blade | place: United Kingdom:Sidmouth, United...
CAAAATAATGTATGCGAATGGGTGTATCTGGTCTCGTAAATATTTGTCAAATTAAAAAGTCATTGTCCAATAGTAGAGACCTCTTAATGTCAGTAATGTCATCACTGGTTGATACGAGAAAACATACCTACATGTAAGACGGGCTGATTGAGCCTGGCGCTATAACATTTTATCTGCATGGCTCTTTAACATGTTGCAGGTTAGCATTCTAATCTTACTTGAGGGAGGAGGTCCACCATCTGGAGCAGCGGGCCGATGAAAGTCTAATCTCATCGATGCTAAATGCACGCTGGCCTACTTTTGATTTGTAGCTGCATCTCTACTGACTGACATAATCACTGCTTAAGCTGCATGGCTATCTGATCGTAATATTCTTGTGTCAGTACTTCCGTCCAAGATGTTGGTTTGCCTCCACCATAGATAGCTAAGTATGTTACATCGCTATATTTAGTCGAAGAATGCCAATGCTCTGTATCCTTATTGCATTTAATTACATCACCTTCTTTAAGAACGACTGGCTGCTTGCCTCTTTCTTGGTAGTAAGCCTCACCATCCACGATTATTAATACTTGTGCAGTACCATGCTTATGCCAATCCAAAGTGGAATTTGCCTTAAAAGTCGCTTTTGTAATATTATAACCCAACTCTGCATCATCATGAATAAGTGCATTAAGCCAGGCTTCACCGATGTAGTGTGTATTAGGCGCCTTTGTGCCCTCCTGCTGATACGAAGACAGCTCATATCCAGAGTGCTGGGCACATCCCGATATTGTCGAAAAAACAAAGAGAAGCAAAATTAAATTTTTCATTTGTTATAATTTAACATCTGGCAGCACGTGCTGACCTTGAAACAAAGATAAGTATGTGGCATTTCGAAATACTTTCAATAAAACTTTAATACGGTAAGGATTCCAGTTTTCATCCATTTAAATTAGTCAATTTAATTCAGCTTTTCTGTATTTCAGTCATGAGTTGAGTCCGCTTGACGTTGGTGATATTTCTGAGATGAAGTTTGTTACAGGACCTGAATTAAATAGCGCTGAATCTTTACTAATAGTGATTTAATATTAAACCCAAACTTAAGTTTTTTCCAGTATTTAAATCATGGTCGTTGATAATCTTATTGAATTTGTCTAAACTCCTCGCTTTTAGCTTATTTATCTTTAGTGATTATGGTAGATTCTCTGACACTGGTATTGAGGTCATTTTCCGAACACCTGCACAATTTACTTTACCTTCAGTGTCATTAACTGGTTTGAAGTTAGTTAATTTATATACTGTATCTATTTTCCTCTTCAGAAGTGCCTCATCCAGCTTACGCAGCCTTTATCTACCATTCTATATTTTCAGTCTACCAGCTGATAGGCAGTCGGAAATTCTCCTTCCTGTAATTTTATCTGTCCTTTAAGAATATGGCGAACAGTATAATATCGCTGTAGAAGTGATCTGAATACCAAGTGGTACAGCGATAGGCAAATCAGGAAAGACATCATTAAAAATAATTGTACCATGATGATCTCAGCTATGGAAGCATGAAATAGCGTAATCGCAAAGATCTGTAATCCGCCGAAGAGTAACGATAAAAAGACAGGCATATAGTCTTCAAGTGACAGGTAGTAGTAGACGATCACATTAGCTACTGCGAAGAGAGTCGTAGTAATAGCATAAAAGTATAGATGGTGGCCAGCACCTGCATACGCCTGACCGAATAGTAGGTTCAGTAGAAAGTCTCCATAGACATAAGAGAATAGAGTAGCACTAAGCCCGATGGCTAATACAATACCCGTGGTCAATAGCAGTAGCCCGTTAGTATTCTCAGATCGCTCATGAGCCTCTATCACTTTAGGAAATAACATCATCACAAATGTCCACGTCCCGTAGTAAATCATCCGACCGATCAGAGAAATCGCAGAATACATACCCGCTTGATCTGCTGATAAATAGTGCTTAGCTAATAGGACATCGCTGTGACTAATGACTATTTGGCTAAGCTCATAACATGCCATAAAACAAATAAACGTGATCAATGGCCTCAGGTCTAAGGGCTGCTGGTCAGAGCCCGACTTCTCGTTATCTACTTGCTGCCCCAATGTAAATAATGCACTAATGATGAATGATAATACAAATGAGATGGTCAACCATTCCATCAAATATTCACCATCCTTCATCAGTATAATAATAAAAGAGGTGGACGCGAGTCTAACTAAAGTCTCCACAAGAAATGTCATCGCAAACTGTGTGAAATGCTGCCTCCCTTGAAGAATACCTCGATTAAAGCAAAGTAGCAGATAAAACGGTGTACCCAATGATAGCAGGATGAAAGGTACGGATGACTCAAACTGTAGAAACTGAGCAATCGCACCCGAGGAAAGAATCATGACTGCCAGAAGTCCTAAGCTGGCTTTGAAGAGGCTCTTCTTTAGCCACGCTTGAATCGCCGCTCCATTAGATGCGGCAGCTACCTTAGCAGCTATCATTTGGACAGCCACGCCTATGAATGCGATCACCAATACTGATGTCGCAATAATGTGATACTCTGCGAACGATGCTGGATCAAGAGATCTGCCGATAATGAGGCTGATGCTGTAATTAAGTAAGTTTACCACAGCCATGGAAATGACCAGAATGAGACCAGAAAATGAGGCAATACGTTTCATATATTTTATTATTAAAGCAATCTTTTAAGAATGCAAGTGATGATGGATTAAGCAGCGTAGGAGACATTGAGGTACTGATCAAATTTAGTCAAGGAGAAAAGCTCATACTGTTCTCGGTTGTCAGATAGAAGTAGTCTCAGCTCAGCATTAGATTTAGATAATAGCCTGTGTAATTGAAGCAATGTATTAAGTCCCGCAATGTCTAATTCAGTAACTTCCGTAAGATCCATGGTCATATCCATGTGAGCAGATGTGGGAAGCTTGGACAGCTCGTGCTTATACATCATAGCATCAACAGAACTGAATTTCCCAATGACCTTTACGTACTTAGAATTTTCTAGCGCAGATGTGTGGATTCTTAAATTTCTCATGGTATAGTACTTTGTTTTTAATGATGAACCAAAAGTAAGTACAAGCCAGCACGCGTATTGACTTCATTCGGAGTTTGGTAAGAATCCTAAGTTTTTTGGTAATCCTCACTAATCCAGTGCTTTGCACGTCAATTCCCAAAAAACGGGTAAACCATACCAAAAACTGGGTGTCTCGTCTTAACCGTATAAATACGGGCTAGTACTGCAGCTATATGCACTAATTTGCATCTTATAATGACACACAAAATGAAACTAAAATTCTCCATCGTAATCATCTGCCTTATCATCCTAAATAATGTTGCCCTTACACAGGACATGGCAGCTGGATTTAAAATGCTTGACAATGCTCAGTACGATCAAGCACAGACATTCTTCATGCACATACTTTCAGAATCACCAGATAACAAGACAGCTGCCATCTGTCTCGGTAGAGCTATAGGTCTTGGCGGTGACGCTACAGTGGCAAGCGCTATGTTCTCGCGTCTATTAGAGAAGCATCCAGAAGATATGGAGATCACGATTAATCTAGCAGAATCCTCACTATGGGCAAATGACTATAAAAGCGCAATCAAACTTTATCAAGAACTTAAGCTACGGGACTCCAACTCTGTTGCCATCCTACTTGGCCTATCGAATGCTTATGCTGCAGACACACAGTACACATTAGCGTATACGGAAGTCAGCAAGCTGAATAAATTACACCCGGAGAATAATCAAATTCTCGGATCTTATAAAAGCATTACTCTAGCCTACGCGCATCAGCTAAAGCAAGCTAATCACCTACAGAAAAGTAAGCTGCTACTGGATAATTACCGTGTAGCATATCCCCAGGATGCCTCTGGTCTAAAGTCATCAGCTTATCTCTATATGGCTCTCAAAGACATACAAGCTTCTGGACTTCTTTTCGAATCCTTACTGCAACTCAATACCCATAATGATCAAGCACTGTTAGGTTTGGCTTCTATATCTTTATTCTCTAAGGACTTTAATCAGGCTATTAGCTATTGTCTGCATAATGATGTCATAGCAGCATCTACTATTGACAACGCAGCTAGGTCTCAGCAACTTGATATTTTATACGGAGCGTATTTAGAATCAGGTAAACTAAATTTCGCTTTAGAGACACTTGAGCAACTGAAAAGTTTCATCAGCAAAGATGTATACTACGAAAAATTAATTTACATCGATTTACAAAAAGAAAACTATGCTGACATTCCACAATACCTACAGAGCATACAGGATGAGGAGGACAGTTTGAGGATGACACTTAACTTCTACATCCATCAAGAAGAATATAAAAATGCCAGGGTAATATTAGATAAAATGTCACCAACACAAAGATCAGAAAAGCAAGTGAATCATTTAGCTGAACGTCTATCAGCTGAAGAATCTTCTCATCTGTCTACTACGATAGATCATACTGAAGATAATGGAGGCTATGCTTCGAGTATCCTTTCAGCCCACTACACAGGAGCTAATGCTACAACTGTACGTCCAATGATAAATATCATGACCTATCAATTAAAACAGGCTGAAAAAAATATAACTTTTAGGAGACATCAGTTAAACGCTGGACTACTTATTAAATTAAATAACAAACATACCACGGGTATATCTTTCGGCCTACAATCAGAAAAATATAATCAATTAGATAGCGACAATCAACTGATTTTAAACCTATCGCATTTATGGTCCATCAGCAAAAGACAGTTCTTTAAAATCAATTTTGAGTCAGGACAGTTGCCTGTAAACTATGAGTTAATTAGAGAACAAGTCAATCAAGATATTCTTCAACTAGAGCATCACATCATTGGTCGCTCTGGTATTGGCAGCTATACATCACTAACAGTAAATAAATTAAGCGATGATAATCTCGGCATCAACTTTGTCAATAGCCTGTATTATAATCTGAGCAGCTCACCTCTTATTCAGATTGGGCTTAATACTAATGTACAATCGTACAGACACGCTGCTGAAAATTACTTCTCTCCTGAGCTCTTATACACCATTAGTTCGTTTGCTAAAATCTCCAATGAATATATCCCTAATAAAACATGGGCCTACGATGTAACCATCTCTTTAGGCAAACAAAGTTCGTCTAATAAGTCTATGAATCAGATCACTTATAACTTATCAACTCAGATAGGTTATCACTTTGCACCAAACATAGCATTATCAATGTACGGCCAATATTCTAAAAGCGACGGAGCTAATCATATTGATTTCATGAGATATCAAGTAGGACTAAGGCTTAGTCATACGCTCAGCAAATAATTGTAAGACCTAATTAATGATATTAAGACTGCGGAGTAGGATTGGTTTATAAGCTCTGCTGATCGGTATCATTTTTCCTTCGATAACAAGATTATTATCTTGAATATCTTTAATTTTTTCCAAGTTAATGATGTATGATCTATGGATTTTTAAGAAGCCTGGATATTCTAATTTGGCATCTAAGGCTTTCATCGTCCCGTACATGATAAAGTTACCTTTAGATGTTTTTACGCTAATGTAATCACCCACATTTTCAAAATAGAGTATCTGATCATAAGCTATTCTGATCAGCTTACCATCATCTTTAATATACATTTCTCGAGTTGCGCTAAATGACGCTATTGAATTCATTTTATCTCTTCTTGCTATCACTTTTTCTATCGAAGCAGTGAATCTGACAGGAGTGATTGGCTTTTTGAGAAAGTCAGTTACATCATATTCATAGGCATCAAATGCATATTCAGTATTAGAGGTCGTGAATACAATCTGAGGTAGATAAGGTAATTGATCAAGTAATTCGATACCTGTAAGTTCAGGCATCTCTATATCCAGAAGCATGAGTTCTACTTGGTGGTCTTGCAAAAATTGCAAAGCTATTTTACCATTCTCTGCAAGGCCTATAAGGTTAAGGTATTCATTTTTATTACAGTACCTCTCTAATGATCTACGGGCCATCACTTCATCATCCACAATTAAAGTAGAAATCTTCATAATATTGGTTAGTCTATGTTATGTAGAGTTATAATTTCATCTTTTATGACATCTATCCCACCATTCAGTATGTCAAAAATCTTATGGTCATCATGTAGAACGGAGGTATCCTCCAGACCCGCTTCGTGCTCGATTTTTCTGACTAATTCAGCTATCTTCAATAAACCTACCATCTGAAATGAAGGTTTAATTTTATGACATACTTGGCTAATTAATTGTAGATTGCCTGCGCGATAAGCTTCTTCTAAATCGTGTAAATCCGTAGGTATCTGATCTACGAAAAGCTGAAACATATCCATCTTATACTCTCTATCATCACCAAAGAATTGTCTTATCGTATCTCTGTCCAGATCTTGATAATCTTTTTCCGATATGCTAATCTTCTCATCGTCAGTCGAAAGCTTGAGTGCAGCGGGGTTATACTTTTCAATGACTGCATAAAGCTGATTCGGATTAAATGGTTTCGACAGAAAGTCTTGCATACCAGATGATATCGCTTCTTCCTTCTGCGCGATGAGTGTGGAGGCAGAGAGAGCTATGATAGGGGTATTAATATTTAGCCCTTCCTTTTTGATAGCCAGTGAAGCCTCATATCCATTCATTTGTGGCATATGGATATCCATGAATATGAGATCAAATTTATGGTGTGAAGCAAGAGAATATGCTATCGCACCATTATCGGCAATATGAAACTTAATGTTCTTTTTCTCTAACAATCGGCTGATATACTTCTGATTCATTGAATTATCCTCTGCCACGAGAATGGATAGATGTGATAAATCTTGATCATCAGGTTTAATTTTTTTCTCAATCTTATTCCGATCCAGTATCATCTGAATTGGTAAATTCATAAAAAAAGTAGTGCCTTTACCCAATGTGCTATACACTTCCAATCTGGAATTAAGTTTGGTAGCTAATTTCTGGCAAATCGATAAGCCCAAGCCAGTTCCACCATAGATGCCGTGGATATAGTCGTTCGCTTGTTCATATTCTTTAAAAATGATTTTGAGTTTGTCAGAAGCAATACCGATGCCAGTGTCCGCGACCGCTATCTGAATCATATTAGGCCGGTCTAATCGCTTTATCTTTAATGTGATGCTGCCCTTCTTGGTAAATTTTACGGCATTATGAAGTAGATTTGTCACGATCTGATGAATCATCTTTTTGTCGCTCCTCATCCACAACTTATCGTAATCAGTATGCTCAAATAGCAACACCACATCGGGATCGCTACTGCGAATTTTAATAGACGATATGCAATTCCTTAAGTGCTTTACCAGATCAAAATCTTCCTCAACTAATTCCTGCTTACCAGACTGAATTTTTGATAGATCGAGAATATCACTCACTAAGGACTGCAGCATATCTGAGGCATTATTAATAAGCCCGATGTACTCTTCCTGTTCTTCAGTTACCTTAGTATCTGAAAGTAGATGAGACATGCCTACGATAGAATTTAGAGGTGTTCTGATCTCATGAGTCATGACCGCTAAAAACTTTTGTTGCTCCTTTTGCGCGTTCTCAGCTATCTCCTTTGCTCTTACTAATTCAGTCTCTAATCTTTTTCGTTCTGTGATGTCATAATGAATCGCTATAGAACCTATTACATCATTTCTTATATTATATATGGGTGATTTACTAATTAAAACATGGATTATTGATTGATCTTTTAGAATCAGCCTCACGTCATATACATTTGTACTGACTGATGAATCAGAACTGACTATAGATGATTCAATCGGATAATCATCTTTATGTAAGAATAACTCAGCAGGTACTGCGCCTAATAATTCGTCCTCGCTATAGCCAATCATTTTCTGAAAAATCAAATTCGAATACGTTATCCGTCGGTCGGTATCCAGTTCAATTAGCCCTAATTGAAGATTTTTTAAAATTCCTCGATATTTATGTTCGCTCTTCTCCAAATGCACTCGGGCGCTACTCAGGTCAGACTCAATAGATTTACGCTCCGAGATATCTCTAGAGATGGCCGAGTAGTATACTCCCGATGTATCATCGACGTAAGTAATATTAGTGCCTGCCCAGATAAGCCGCTTACTTTTAGATACCACAGGAAATTCTATGTAGGCGCTTTTCTTTTGCTTTTCTAAAATATCAGTAAAGAATGAAGTGGCCATCTCCAGATAATTAGGGTGTACTAACTCAGCCACCGTCATAGCTAATAATTCTTCTTCCGAATATTCTAATAGCTCTACAGTCCTATTATTTACGTATAAAAATTGTAGCTCCTCTGTAAAATTATATATACTATCGGTCGCGCCATCAATGAATTTTTTATACCGCTGCTCTCTTTCTTGTAGCTGATTTGATTTTATAGCTACTTCGCCCGTGAGTTTGGCATTGGCCTCTTTTAATAATTGATTTGAATTGAATAATTCAATGGCTTTTTGCTCTAAAATGTGTTCTGCCATTTTGCGAGCAGAGAGGGCTCGCTTTAGTTTCTTCTGTAATAGTTCTAACTCTGACATCCTGTTATTTCATAATCTTGAACAGCACTTTAGATCCGTCAGACTCTAAATTTTCAACTATGATATCAGCTTCTTCCTGATAGTACTCTAAGCCTTTTTCTAATAACCCTAATGCGAAAGTTGACATTTTTCTATCGGATTCATACACCAGATGCAGTTGTCTCTCCTCTTTCAGGATTGTCCTGAATTCTGGTAGCTGAGCATCGGGATAAAGCTTTAGTACCTCTACATGGATATACTCCTGAATCGAACTAAAAAAGTCAAAGGCATTATCTGCCTCTTTGAAGAAGCCTGGATATTTACTCAGAAAGGTATCGAAGAGATAGCGGCCAAAGGTATGTAGTAGGTCGGGTACGGGTATATTTGACCGCTGACTCAGTGCTACAATAAGCTGCACCATCTCGGAGTGCGGATAAGTTCCTACCGCGGTATATATGCCTTCGGAATCTAACTCACAGTCCTCGATGATTTGATCTACCAGTTCATATCCATGTTGGCCTTCCACCATCTCAAGAAACTCGGTAAATACCATACCTTTCATAAAATAAATTTTAATGAACGAAAAAGGAATATAAATGAATCAAAAAAGGATAAAGTATGCGCGCAGAAAGGCCTAAATGTGCCGCAATATAACTGAAATATAGCTTAGAATCAAAATTCTAAAATGTCATGCATAATGCTGAGTGACTATAATGTCATAATGTTACGTTAGGCTAAATCATCCCATCATGACTCAGAAGCATGAACCACGGCGTATGCTTGCCAATCTGTTTGTGTATGATTATTGGTAAGCAGCCATACATGGATATGACTCATCTCATTTATGATTTATATCTAACTAATCAATGAGTCACTCAAGCGTTTTTTGTGCTTACAATAAGCCTATATATGACAATTTTTCTGATATTCGAATGACTTAGCTTTAGTTAGAAAAGAAATGACCGAGCTGCCTTACACTGTAAGTTTTACTTCTATCGCTGTACCGTACCGAGTGAGATTACTTTGAATACTTATTGAATTATGAAAACATTAAGCGAAAGATTAAATAAACTATATGATAAGAGACAAGAACTGCGGCGCTTAGAGTCTCACTTAAAAAATGCATCTGTAGATCTAACCGCTATAATGAAAGACAGGGATTCATTAGAAGAGGAGCTTGATGAGATGGATAGAATTCTTAATCGGCCAGCTGGCTCCAAGCTTATAGGTTTTATAAGTCACTTGTTACTCATTCCTAAGACTGATGCACATGATAAAGAGACTAGTGAAAAATACCTCAACACTCACGTACAGTTACAAAAACTTCAGCGGGACATAGACCTTAGGGCATATGAGATCAAAATCATGAAACAAAAGATCGCAGGTCTCAAGCCTGTAGAAGAATTATACAAACAATTATTCAATGATAAGAAACAACAATTAAAATTTAGGTATCAAGATATTGCTGATAAAATCATTTTGCTGGAGTCGTCAATTAGGCACCAGACATATCATCAAAAACAAATTATCGAAGCACTGGAGATTGGTAAAATTTTAGAACAAGAAATGACTAAGCTATCTAATGGACTCGATGCAATTATAACTCAATCAGCTTTTCATTTTCCGCCAGAATATGCAGGACGACCAGGCACTCAGCTGACTGCGTCACAACGGAATAAAGCTCAAGAGCTAGAGCATCTCCTTCGAATCATCGACAAGCTCTGTATCTCGTTCGCTGAAAAATCACAAAATGTAAAGAAGGAGTATGAATTATCTCATATCCCATTTTCGAGTTTGACTTCAGATCTCTTAGAGAAATTTCACAATGGTTTTATGTCGGATTTTGTGAGAAGAAGAGTTAAGCGCATCACGCTCACCAACATTGATAGCAGCCTGAAAAAAGTCAGAGAGCTACTAGTCAGTTTAAGAATAGATCTTGTAGAATCAAGAGAAATAGAAAGTACTCAACAGGAAAAACTTAGTCTCCTTGTTTTGACTAATGATATTCACTAATATCATATGGCGATCCGAAGATATAGCATAAATGAGGCACTGACTTTACTGATTCATTAGTCATTAGTAGTTACATAATAAATATATTCTTTGCTGACATGCTATTTCGCTCTTCATCAAGTGATACAAGGTATATCCAAATAAATTCTACGGCAATGTATACCCATCGTCAACACATGGTGAGTTTTATTAGTGACTGAATAAGCGGCTAATAATAAGTCTGCGTATGTAATCGTAAATTAATATGGAGAACCTGAAGCTATGGATCAGCTTATAAGCTCACTTTTGTTCCTCTGCTTCAGAAGAAATAAAATAGCCATACTGGTGACTACGGTCGTCACGAAAAACACCGAGCCAAATCTGGCACCATCGTTTTGATAGATGGCAGCACTCATTAAGGCCCCTACTCCAATGGCAAGTTCAAGTCCAATGTACATGGTACCCATGGCTTTGCCTCGATTGTCAGCACTGCTCCGGTCAATGGTCCAGGCAAATAAAGCAGGTGACATCAAGCCTATGGAAAAACCGATCGCACCGGAGGCCACCAGCAGTTCTACTGGAGAGCTGACAAATGCCATCAGCAGGTAGGAGAATGCCAAGCAGAAGGCTGAAAATGTCATGATCACTATCCTCCCATACTTATCTGATAACTTACCCGCCACTAATCTGGATAATATAGAAAAGACAGTGATACTGGTGAAAAACATACCTTTATTGGACATCCCCAGATATTCACATTGATCTGGTACGATCGTGAGGACTACACCAAATCCAAAATACGATAACCCACAAATCGCAGCAGGAATTAATGAATTCCTATCGATCAGATCGTGCCACGTCAATTTTAGCATATCGAATCGAAACTTCTCTTTGGTTGAAAGTGTCTCCTTCATTCTTACTAAGAGTAACACCGATAATAAAGCGATACCTGAAGACACAAAAAACATCGTATTCAGAGAATAAACTATAGTGAGATAGCTTCCTATGGGTGGAGATGCAGAAGCTCCTAAATTAATGCTGACTCCTAAGATGCCCATCGCTTCTCCCCTTCTATCATCAGGTACGATATCGGCGACATAAGCTGTAATCGCAGTCGGAGTAAATCCAGTCGAAAATCCATGTATCAATCTCAGAAATAAAAATCCCGCGATACCACTGATCAACGGATACATCAGACTACACACGATGCATACTACAGCACCAATAATCATGACAGGCACCCGCCCAATGGTATCAGATAACTTGCCACTGATAGGCCTGGATAGTCCAGCTGTCAGTGTAAATAGCGAAATAATAAATCCTTTATAATTCTCTCCGCCTAAACTCGTCAAAAATGAAGGAAGCTCAGGAATCAACATATTAAAGCTGGCACCAAATAGTGCATAACTACTGCATAGTACTAAGAATGAGAGCGTGTATAGTGTATCGTTTTGCCTAAGCATCGGCGAAAGTAATAAGATTCACTTCTACCGATCAGGATTCCGAGTTCTTTTATTTCATATCTGATTATTAGACTTCACGGTCCATTCTATAGAACATTAACTTAGGATGTTTACTACAATTACAGAAACATGATTTGTTTCGAATTACTATATATGACCAATTTATTGTTTAAAATTGCTTCTGGATACCTAACAAAACACCATAACTATTTTATTTTTCAGATATATTTTCAGAAGAGACAAATCGATTATTAAGGTCCTGTCGCAACTGTCCGCCAATTCTAAAGTTTAAATCTGGTCTAATATTAATCAGTACACTCATATCTACCAATCTATTTTCTACAGGATCATATCCTCTTATCGTGACATCCTGATTATTACAATCTTCGTAAAAGAATGTAAAATTACCTGTTTCATCTGAAGCGACAAATTCTGAGAATGAGTTGCCATCAAAATCAATTAATACATATCCTGCTTCCACTTTTGTAGATGCATCTTCACAGTATATGCTGCCACTCACAACAAAGGAATTACTCGTCGTCTGAACATCAGTATCATGTGTGATGACATCAGAATCGATGTTAGGAGTATGCTCATAAATCGGCACTTTATACTGGTCGACGACTTCTAACACTATTTCTTTAGCGCTGTCATACGTTCTGAAACTATACGACCCATCTTCTGCAGACTTAAAATACCTTCTATGAAAGCTTCCTTTAAACCCAAAATGGGCATTTGCCTAAGGCATACCATTTCTTGTGACTTTACCTGGTACGGTGTAGACATCGAATGGTTCGCAGATACTCCAATCAGTGAAGTGGCTCACTTCTCCAATGTATTGAAAACCAGATTTAATTGCGAGTCCATCCTCAATCCATCGACCTGTACCTGTATCTAAATACCACATCGGAATTTCATCAGGTGCGATCTGCGCTAAGTCGTCCTCTATTTCAAACGTTATTTCCGCAGCCTTACTAATGTCCAGTTTATCCCTAGTATCAGAATATAGCTCAACATTCACACGCCCATAAGGTAATAGTATCTGTGACTCTCCATCTTTATAGGTCTCCATTGCACCAGGTGCAAATAAAGGATAATCTGAATCGCCAACAGCTATCGAAGTACCTACCACCTCTACTGTTCCATCATATGCTACGTCATTCAGCCTATAAGAGTTCTCCTCGAACATTATACTTGCTTCCTCCACATCAGCAACCCCTATGTGATACAAAGTCTACATGATATTATTATAGCCAGTATTCTGTCTCAGATAAGCCAGTTTTGACTCAAACATCTTACCCATGGTGACGGCTCTCCTTTTGGCATCATCTGCACGATCTCCGCTGAAGTGCTCATCTATCGTGCTGGTAAAGAGGTCTATCCATCTATTGAAATGACGGGCCTCTATCGGCAAATTTCTGTGCTTACTGAAGGGGTTGCCTCTATAGTCTGGCTGTCCGAATAAGACACTATGCCAGAAACTGTACATTCGCTCTAGATGTAGGCCCCAAGAGTCACCTTGTATAACTGCGGCGAATACAGGTCCTATGGTAGAATCTTTTCTCACTTTATCATAAAAGGCATCTACGAATATTTTCACATCCGCTTTATTGGAGATGTCTGACTTGTGTTCAATCATAGTAAGACAAACTAATACTACTTTTTAAATGTGTCATCAAATGATATACGTCTTTAGTCTCAAATTTCACTCTACGTAATGCGTCGGTAGGGTTCATTATATGATCAACCTCGTGTAGTGTATGATCAGCTCCACTAATATAGAATGAAAGGATACAGCTCTTCGTCAGTAATACACCATCAGTCTGGATCTTATGCTCTCTAATTTCTGCCACTATCTCTCCTGAAACTTTCAGAAATCCTAGTTTGGTCAGTCTTCACGACAAGCTCTATAGTGGTTATAACTTCTTTATATTTCTAAAAAATTTGCAGTGTCATGTCTATCAGCATGTATTATATTAATCATACATTTTAGGTGCGCTAATTATCTACGTGATATAAGTTACTTCATTATTCTATAAGTGATACTTAATTTAAAAAGCCTTCAAATGCTGTTCTCAAGGGGACATCACCGTATAGGACCCATTGATGAATTACAGTTGCTTTCTAAGTTCTGCGAGTTCTACTTTAGTCAGATGCCTATGGGAACCAACTGGGAGATGATCAATGTGGATATTCATGATTCTAATTCGTTTTAGGGTCACTACTCTGGTATCAAGGTATTCGCACATCCTCCTAATTTGACGATTGAGCCCTTGCGTCAGTATGATGCTGAATCTATGACTTCCTAACTTTTTCACTTGACACTTCTTTGTCACCTCGCCTAACATAGGGATCCCACCACTCATTCTTTTAATAAACTGTGGCGTCACCGGCCTGTCTATGGTGACTATATATTCTTTATCGTGGTTATTTTCTTCTCTTAATATTTGATTGACAATATCACCATCATTGGTCAATAGTATCAGTCCTGTAGAAGGCTTATCTAATCTGCCGATGGGAAATATTCGCTTGGGATAATTGATATAATCTATGATATTATCTCTGTCACTTAGATCTGTGGTGCATGTGATCCCAGGAGGTTTATTAAATGCCAGATAGATATCATTCCTACGTTTATTTTTAATCTTACTTCCATCGACGATCACTTCATCACCTGGCAGTACTCGATTACCTTTCTTCGCCGTTTTCTGATTCAGTAATACCCTGCCAGATTCAATCATTCGATCAGCTTCTCTTCTAGAGCACATCCCTGTGCTACTGATGAATTTATTTAAGCTGATAGAATCGTCATTCATGCCCAAGTCATGCGAGGCTTATTTTACCTATATGATTAATCGTTTAGCTTAAGGACTTCTAAGAATGCTTTCTGTGGGACTTGTACTGTACCGATCTGCCTCATCTTCTTCTTACCCTTCTTTTGCTTCTCTAACAGCTTACGCTTTCTGGTAATATCTCCTCCGTAGCACTTAGCAGTGACATCCTTTCTAAGTGCAGAGATAGTCTCTCTGGAAATGATCTTAGCCCCAATAGCAGCTTGGATAGCGATAACAAACTGCTGTCTGGGTAATAATTCTTTTAACTTCTTACATATCTTACGACCAAAGAAGGCTGCTTTATCTCTGTGCACCAGTGAAGAAAGCGCATCCACTGACTCCCCATTGAGCTTGATATCTACTTTCACCAAGTCGGACGCTCGATAGTCTATAGGTGCATAGTCAAATGAGGCGTAACCCTTCGAGATAGACTTTAGTTTATCATAAAAGTCAAATACAATCTCTGCCAACGGTAACTCAAAACTGAGTTCTACTCGCTCCGTGGTCAGGTATGTCTGTTTAGTCAGTGTCCCGCGCTTATCCAAAGCGAGATTCATGATGCCACCTATATAATCTGGAGCAGTGATGATCTGAGCCCTGATATATGGCTCCTCTACTCGATCCAGTACGGTCGGGTCAGGTAGTTCTGATGGCGTATTTATTTCTATTGGCGTAGCGCTGTCGCGCTTGGTATATGCTATATATGATACATTAGGTATCGTCGTGATTACCTCCTGATCAAACTCTCTGGATAAGCGCTCTTGAATAATTTCTAAGTGAAGCATACCTAAAAATCCGCACCTGAACCCAAATCCTAAAGCGATGGAAGTCTCTGGTTCGTACACCAGCGATGCATCGTTTAATTTCAGTTTTTCCAAACTATCTCTGAGGTCTTCAAAGTCTTCATTCTCAATAGGGTAGATGCCTGCAAAGACCATAGGCTTCACTTCTTCAAATCCATGGATGCCCTCTGGGCACGGATTATCATGAAGAGTGATGGTGTCCCCGACTTTGATTTCTTTCGACTCTTTGATACCGGTGATAATATACCCCACGTCCCCTGTTTTTAGCGTCTGCTTGGGCACCTGATTAATCTGTAAAATGCCCACTTCATCAGCAGTATAGTCCTTGCCTGTATTGAAAAATCTTACCTGATCCCCTTTACTCAGTTTACCATTCATGATTCTAAAGTAGGCTATGACTCCTCGATATGAATTAAACATAGAATCAAAGATCAGCGCTTGTAGCGGACCGTCTGGATTGCCACTTGGAGGGGGTATTCTATCCACAGCTGCGGCTAAGATCTCTTTCACCCCAATCCCAGTCTTACCACTTGCTAAGAGTATATCTTCTTTTTTACATCCTAATAAATCAATTATCTGATCAGAGACCTCATCGATCATAGCGCTTTCCATATCAACCTTATTAAGGATGGGTATGATCTCAAGATCGTGCTCTATGGCGAGATAAAGATTCGATATCGTCTGCGCCTGAATGCCTTGCGAAGCATCGACTAGCAGTAAGGCACCTTCGCAGGCAGCGATTGATCTTGAGACTTCATATGAAAAATCAACATGGCCAGGAGTGTCGATCAGATTGAAGGTATATTTCTTACCATCAGTATGATTGTAGTACAACTGAATTGCATGACTTTTGATGGTGATACCTCTCTCTCGCTCCAAGTCCATATCATCAAGCGCTTGGTTCTTCATATCCCTCTGAGATATTGTCTTAGTCTCCTCCAAGAGTCTATCTGAAAGTGTACTCTTACCATGGTCGATATGGGCTATCACACAAAAATTCCTGATTAATTCCATAGACTACAAATATACTGCTATTTCATCTCTAAGATTGGAAAGAATCTGTACCATCTTGGCTTGAGAATGCTGATTATGATCTTTAGCAGAAACCTGTCGAGATTCATATCAATCTTAAAAATAATAATATCCTGTTTTGACCATCAAGTGACATTTTATGGTAGACTACCACGCTATAGCAAAATATTATTTGCACTAATTAAATTGACATTTTTGTAGAGCTCTATTATTTAGGGTATTACATATCAGGATTTGTTATATGCATTGATTTTACTTTAAAGCAGCATAATTATAGTAAGATCGTTTATCCTTATACTTACTCATATAAGTATATGCTCAATGAAGAAAATTATAGGTTTGCTGGTGCTAATGTCATGGCTGGCTGCTTGTTCTGTCATTGACGAACCTGAGGAAATAACCTTAGTCAATATAGGGACAGAATATTACATAGAGCTTGGTCAGTCTCTACAAATAGGCCCAAACTCACTTCGTATAGATATCAGTACTTTTGATACCAATAACTGTGAGTCCAGTTATATTGACTTCACCTTTGAAGCACTTCCTCATTTGATTCGGATCAACTTAGATGATACTGTACATCCGAGCCCTTGTGTGAAAACTGAAGAGGCTATACAGAGCTCTATAGACTTACCGCTCTCACAAGGTGTATATGAGATGAACATTCTATTAAAAGGTATTGTCCAGAATGATGGAGCAGTAGTAGTTACGAAGGATAAATTCAAATTGAAATTAGAAACAGAGAATGGCGTAATCGTCTTAAGGCAAGAGATTAATATCATACCAGATGGGTACGTTTGGGGAAGATTTAAGGTACTTGATGCAAATGACCTGACTGAAGTTAAGAAAGCGGTCCAAAAGATCCGAGACAGCAATAGTAAAAGCGAATTAGCTAATGGCAACTACGGTTACTTCGAAGTCAATGGTCACCAGGTCACCCTACTGACAGGAGCCCCCGCCTCGGGTATCACAGAGACATTCCTGCTGAAGTCAGATCAAGCATTTTCTGCCTTAGAGTCTTTAATGGTTCGTTTCTCCGAGCTCCACCCTAATGTCAAAATAGAATTGTACGATTCACAAGGAGCCTTTTATTTGTCTGAGTAAAGAGGTAGCATCTTATCCCACTATGACTTCCATATTGATTAGAATATAATCACTCTAATGATACATTGTATGGGTGTCCAGTTATATGCCAAAGGAGAATCCATCTTCTTTCAGTCGATCGTACTTTTTTTGATCAAATTTATACAATCTGGCAGGTCTGTGAGCTACTCCACTCTGCATGAGATTTGTATCAATGAGAATATTCATAGATAAGATCTTTTTCCTGAAATTTCGCTTGTCAAGAGGACCATCAAGGATCACCTCATAGAGATCTTGTAGATCTGAAAGTGTGAAAATCTCTGGTAATAATTCGAATCCAATCGGGCGCTGTTGGACTGACTGTTTTAGAGAGAGAAGGCAGTGAGCCAATATCTCATCATGATCAAATGCCAACTTATCCAAGGATTTAATCGATTTCCAGGCTACAGTCTCTGCAAATGATGATGCCTTCAGGTTGACTCTATTGACATTTATTAGAGATAGATACACCGTAGTGATGACGCGTCCGGATGGATGTCTACCCATCTTACCAAAGGTCTTACTTTGCTCTAAGAAGACAGAGTCAATTCCAGTCAGCTCTGTTAGAATACGTTGTGGCGCATCACTCAGATCTTCGGTGGGATACACTAAGTCTCCTGGAAGTGCCCAGGTATTATAGAATGGTTGCTCTCCCCTTTTGATTAATAGTACTTTGAGTTCTTTATCGTCAAATCCAAAAATGACATTGTCTACAGAAAAGGCAATTTTGAAATAATCCTTTTCAAACTTTTTGACCGAGACTATTTTGTCATCAATTTCCAAAAATCAAATTGAATTAGTAATTAAGTTCTCTTAGGTTCAGGCTGTCAAAACCATATACCTATTTGTAAATTTACCAGTTACCATTTATATATGGCAATAGCGCAAATTATCCTATTTTGATCAGAAACCATATACATCAGGTTCAAAAATGAGAAAAATCAACTTAATAAGCGATACGGTCACTAAGCCGACGCCAGGCATGCTACAGGCAATGATGCAGGCAGATGTAGGTGACGATGTATTTGGCAACGACCCCTCCGCAAATCGCCTTGAGGAAAAGGTGGCAAAATTGTTCGGTATGGAGGCATCCCTATTCTGCCCTTCTGGCACAATGACCAATCAAATAGCAATCAAAATTCACACTAATCCGCTGGATGAGATGATCTGTGATCGCAGCTCTCATGTCTATCAGTATGAAGCTGGCGGATACGCGTTCCACTCTGGAATAGCAGTTAATCTAATTGATGGAACCCAGGGCAAGATTACCGCAAATCAGATCAGAGACGCCGTTAAGCCTATTCATGACTGGTTACCCCGGTCTAAGCTGGTCGTCATAGAAAATTCCTGCAACAAAGGAGGAGGTAGTTACTACACCCTTGATGAGCTGAGGCCAATAAGTGAACTTTGTCGGGAGAGAGGACTAAAACTGCACCTTGACGGGGCTAGACTTTTCAATGTTCTAGTAGAGACTGGAGAGAGCACTAAAGATGTTGGAAAGCTCTTTGATAGCATCTCTATTTGCATATCGAAAGGTCTCGGAGCCCCTGCAGGATCGCTATTGATAGGTAATCGAGACTCGATAAGAGAAGCGAGAAGATTCAGAAAGGTCATGGGAGGAGGCATGAGACAGGTCGGCTACCTAACAGCTGCCTGCGAGTATGCTCTGGATAATCATGTCGATAGACTAAAAGAAGATAATCAAAAAGCCAAGAAAATCGCTGAGGTGCTGAATACATTAGAATATATCGATAAGGTAGAGCCTGTGCGTACCAACATCGTCATATACAGTCTGAACTCTAAGATTAAAGTACCAGATTACCTCAAGCATCTATCTGCTAAGGGCATCGTAGCATCACAGTTCGGTACTCACGAAGTTAGATTAGTGACTCATTTAGATATTAGTGATGATATGATGCGGGAAGTTATTGAAGTATTGAGCGATGGATATCACATCTAATCGTCCTCCTGTTTGCGCTTATTGATTTCATCTCTGATACGTGCCGCTTTTTCGTAATCTTCATTGTCCAGCACTTTTCCGAGTTCTTTATTTAGCTCTGCAATAGACATCGAAGATATAGTTGAACTTGACTTCTTGGGCTTAGCAGCAGCCATCGGTGTATCTCCTTCAGGATTCTCGAGTAGCACACCTGCCTCTTCCATGATAAAACCAAAAGTATAAACGGGACAGTCGAACCTAACTGCCATCGCAATCGCGTCGGATGTGCGGGAGTCTACTTCATACAGCTCTCCATCTTTCAGGCATACTAGCTTGGCGTAGAAAATGCCGTCGAGCAAGTTGTTTATGACGATCTCTTTCAGCTTAATATCAAAGGAGTCCATAGTGTTCTTAAAAAGATCGTGGGTCAGCGGTCGATTAGGTTTCATTTTCTCCATTGCCACAGCTATAGCCTGTGCCTCGAATCCACCAATAACGATAGGTAACCTGCGTTCACCCTCCACTTCACCTAATACGACTGCATAATTATGCGATTGTGTGACGCTATGCGATAAGGCTACGATTTCCAGTTCAATTTTCTTCATTTAAACCTTGATATGAGCCGCAAAGTACGAAGAAATTGCGAATCAGATTTGTGTGAGAATTGATTAACTGGCCTTAAATTTCTTCAGTGATTCAGTCAGTTTAGGGACGACGTCAAATAGATCTCCACAAACTCCATAATCAGCAGCTTTGAAGAATGGAGCCTCTGGATCTTTATTAATTACCACTATAGTTTTAGATTGATTCACACCAGCGAGATGCTGAATTGCCCCTGATATGCCGATGGCAATATACAGATTAGGTCTGATAGCGACACCCGTCTGACCTACGTGCTCATGATGAGGCCTCCATCCCGTATCTGCCACGGGTCTAGAACATGCTGTGGTGGCAGAGAGCGTGTCGGCCAGTTCTTCTATTATAGCCCAATTATCGGGAGCTTTCATACCCCTTCCTGCGGAGACGACCAGTTCGGCTTCTGGCAGAGGTACGACACCGTCTACAGTTTTTTGCTCTTTCACCGTGATAGGTGAGCCTGGGTCCGCTACGCTGACTGACTCTACCACCGCTTCGGCTCCCACTTCTTGAGGTGGTATAGAGTTACCCATCAGACTTAGTACTTTAATGGGAGAGTTGACTTTGATGGTAGCGAGCGCTTTACCAGCGAATACATTTTTAGTTACAGCAAAACCGTCTCCGATATCTGGCAAAGAATTTACTCCTGAGACGACCCCAGCTTTCAGTTTGATGCCAAGTCCACCTAATAATGATTTGCCAGTAGACGAATGATTCAGGATAACTACTGATGCGCTCACGCTCTGTGCTACTTCCGCTATAGCTGAAAGATATCTTTGACCATCAAAATGATTGTAGGACTCATCGCTAAGATGATGCACCTTAGCCGCTCCATATTTACCTAACTGTGCTGGATGCTCAGCCTCGCCAATCACCATGGCATGGCATTCAGTCCCTAATAGCTGAGCTACTAAGTGCCCATAATGCACCACCTCAAAAGCACCCTTCTTAAACTTGCCTTTCGTATTATCTGCTACGACTAAAACTGACATATATCTAGATTTAGAATGTTGACTAATAGAATTATATAACTTTCGCCTCTTCGTGAAGTAATCTAACGAGCTCGTCCATATTATCTGGATCGATCATCTTCACTCCACCTTTTTCATCTGGAAGGCTATATGACACGGTACTGACTAATGACTCGCTTTCAGCTGCGGCTATCACTTCCAGCGGCTTTCGCTTAGCCATCATGATTCCCCGCATATTAGGTATGCGCTGCTCAGCCATGCCTTTCGATGCTGACACTACGAATGGGCCAGTGACCTCTATGACTTCCACTCCTCCCTCAATGTCTCTTTCTAACACGGCTACGCTTCCGTCATGATCTAATTTACTTGCTAATGATATAAATGGTAGGTCAAGTGCAGCGCCTATCATTGACCCGACTTCGGCTCCACTGTAGTCTATTGTTTCTTTACCAGTCAGGATGATGTCAAATTCCTTATCCTTAGCATAATTAGCGATTTGTTCAGCTGCCTCCCGAGCGTCGCTCGGATCTGTATCTATTCTGACAGCATCATCAGCTCCTATAGCAAGCGCTTTTCTGATGATCACATCATTGGCGCTTGTACCAACATTTATAGCTGTAATTGTGCCTCCATGCTGCTCTTTCAGCTCGATAGCTCTCACGAGTGCATACCACTCATCGTAAGGGTTCATGATGTAGGATATTCCCTCAGTATTAAATTCTGAATTATCATTTACAAACGAGATTTTAGAGGTCGTCTCGGGCGTCTTACTGATACATACTAGCAATTTCATTACACTTCCTTTTGAGTTATATAGGATATGATTATAATACAAATATATAGGATTAGTTTAGCCATTAAACCAAAATCAATCAAGTAACTGAGATCAAGCTTAGATGCTGGATGTTATTGACTACAATCAAAAAGTATTATTGATGAGATTAGAGCAATTAATGACCATGCTGGGTGATGACCCGGAGAATACCTTCTTACATTTCGCGATTGCTAAAGAGTATGAGAAGCTGAATGAATTAGAGGCTGCACTTGATAAATATGACTACATTCTGAATCACGATCCTGAATATGTAGGATTATATTATCATCAAGCTAAACTTCTAGAAGAAATGGGAGACGAAGCGCGCGCATTGGATATATATGTCAAAGGAATCGCCATAGCCACAGATCAAAAAGACCAGCATGCACTTTCCGAGCTGCTCAATGCCAAAATGAATCTGGAAATAAGTTAAAGCTATATTTTAAAAGGTTAAAATTGTGGCTTACCAAACAATTAAGCGTCATAATTGTACCTATGATAGCAGCTTCTTGCTGTATCTTACACAGGTTTCTACCCGTACCACTATTACACGTCTGCAAAACACCATTTAGACAGATTTTTTGAAATGCAAAAACTATCCCATGTCAAAATGTTCTAGGTTATTTCTCATTTTATGTTTTTCAATCGCCAGTATGCTATCTGCATCTGCTCAGGGGTTGGTCATTACAGAAATAAATTATAGGTCGGACACCGTTGTTAATAAGGCTGAGTTCATAGAGATCTATAATAATTCCGGACTCAACGTCGATATTTCAGGCTGGTTATTAGATAAAGGTGTTGACTTTCAATTTCCAGCAGGTTCTACTATTGGAGCGGGTAAATACATCGTAGTCGCCCAAAATCCATCCGCCATATATGTTCCACCATCAGCTAAGAAATTTGGCCCGTGGGATGGAAAGCTAAGTAATAAAGGTGACGAAATCATCTTGAGAAATAACACCTTCGTAGAGATCGATAAAGTGAAGTATAATAGCTGGGATGAGTGGCCATCCGTCAGCTTTAAAGACACAGAATATACAACCTTTGATAATAGATCTCAGTGCGACATCTTAGGGACCAGCAAAGTCATGGCATCTCTGCAAAAAATGCATCCAGATCTCCCAGGCAAGCATGCTGGATCTTGGAAAGCAGCATCACCTACTCCCGGAGCTAATAATGCCATCACCATCAACGCACCCAACATACCTGTAGTGAATAGGGTCTCGAAAAAGCCAAATAAACCTAATAGTGGAGAAGCCGTCAACATTGAGAGTGAATTCGAGAATTTAGCTAACGCACCAGGGACTTTCTCCGTTAAATTAGAATATCAAATCGTCGATCCTGGTAGTTATATCAGAAAGTCGGATAATAGCTATGCGACTAACTGGACTGCAATAAGCATGTTAGATAACGGCATGGGAGCAGATAGTACAGCCAATAACGGTGTATTTACTGCCACTATTCCAGGAAGTGTGAATAAACACAGACGCCTTGTCAGATACAGAATACATGCTTTCAATAATGCTGGCTACGATGAGTACTTCCCAGACCAAAATCATAATGAGTCTAACTATGCTTACTTTGTCTATGACGGTAGCGCTGACTTTCAGGGATACAGTTTTGATGATCTGGACACGCTCCCATCTATCAGTTTAATCTCTTCAGTCGCGGATGTGAATAAATACATAGAGTCTTCTACATATACGTGTTTTGATTACGAAGGGCAAGGCACTGTAGTGTATAATGGTATCGTGTACGATCACGTAGGCTTTAGAAGTAGAGGCAAGGGATCACGCCATAAAAGAATAAAAAAGAATATTAAGATAGACCTCAATTCTGAACACGAGCTTGCACCTGTCAATGATTGCTTTAAAGAGTATGATGTATCACGTGGAAAAATAGCCTTGTCTGGAGGCTGGGTGAATGATGCTAATGGTCACGGCCTGACAGAATCTCTGATCTATAAAATAGCAGAGCTGACTGATGGCGTAAACAAATATGTGGATTATCATCAATTCAGGATCATTGATGGCTCGACAGAAGCCGGATTAAACGGAGACTTCTGGGGTCTTTACATGGTGATTGAAGATTGGGGCGGGGATTTGCTCTCTGAGCATGACCTTCCTGATGGTAATATATATGGTTATAAGGATTGGTCGCTGTCACATGCTGGCTCTGATGGACCTTATGGAGAGAGCAATGCAGCATATAACGCATGGAATAATGCCTTAGGTGATTCTAAAGATGGCTGTTCGTCCTGCAATGTGCCCATTCAATCACAGGCGTTCTATGAAAAAAACTTGAACTTAGACCACTATTTTGCTAACTGGGCGATGGAAGAGCTGGTGGCCAATGGAGAAACTAACTACCCCGGTCAGCACAGTTACAGAGAATACTATAACCCAGTAACCAGGAAGTGGACGGTGCAGACCGGTGATTTCGATGAAACTTTTGGAGCACCTCACGGTAGTAGAGTCGCAATGCCGCGAAGCGACTCTAGAGTGAGTCGCTATATAAGAGGTCCATTAAAACAGCAATTACTAAATTACGAAGATTTTAAAATACAGTTCTCTAATAAATTAAGAAGTACGATAGATCTACTCTTCAATCCTGAACAATTAGATCATCTCCTTAATTCAGAGACAGAGAAAATATTTGGTAGTGCTAATGGTATAGACTGGGTAAACTTAGATAAAGTAAGATGGTCCGGTCAGGCTGACCCAAATGGTAATTCAATAAATTATAATAACTACGGGGATGTCATAAACTGGTACAGAAATTGGTTTATCAAGCGTTCCGATCACCTACTTAAATCTGCTACCTCATATAACACAACATCTAATATAGATTATCCTCAGAATCCTGTCACGAATCCCTATCGTCAAGAAGAAAGACTAATACCGACTAAGCCGACCATAGAGTATGTAGGAGCTGCAACTTTTCCTGTAGATAATTTAACATTTAGAAATTCTTCATTCTCTGACCCTCAGGGTAGCAACACGTTTGCGGCCATGGAATGGAGAATCGGCGAATGGAGTGATCCTCAAAATCCTGAATATAATACTAAATGTCGACCTAGATACGAGATTACACCAGTATGGAACAGTGGAGAAATATCCTCCTACTCACAGACATATAGTGTGGATGGAGCTAATCTTAAGACAGGGCGTACTTACAAGGTGAGAGTCCGCCATAAAGACAATACTGGACGATGGAGCCACTGGTCAGAAGCCATTAAGATCATTCCTGGACCTGCGCAGAATCCAGCTAACTATAATATCGTCATAAATGAAATTCACTATAATCCGAGCAACGAATTTGCAGAGTTTGTAGAAATAGTAAATGCTGGGAGCAGTGTAGTCAATTTAGGTAAACTGGAGTTCAACAATGGAATCTCTCACTCATTCGCAAATGGTGACTTAATTAATCCCGGTGAATACCGAGTCCTCTCTAGATATCCTACTGCATTTAAATCTCTATACGGATTTGAACCAGACTATAATTACAGTGGCAAATTAGACAATGGTGGTGAGGTCATCGAGTTGGTGGATGAATTCGGCATTTTGGTAGATAGCGTAAAGTATAATGATAAACTCCCCTGGGATACCATACCAGATAATGGAGTCTACAGTTTAGCCTTGATTGACTATCAGCTGGACAACAGCTTCTCAGCTAACTGGTCTCGGCAGTGCGCTTTTGTGACTCCTAAGGAGGCCAATGACTTTAGCACTTGCAATGGGCTAATTAAAGACTTATCAGGCTTAGTGATAAATGAGATATCATTCAAGCCTTCGTCAGGAAATCCTGTGCACGAATTTGTAGAGATAAAGAATAATGGAACCACAACTATTGATGTATCAGGAATTACTTTTTCAGGTGCATTTGATGTCAGGATTGATGATTATTTAGAAATAGGCCCAGGCGAATTTTTTGTGGTGGCTAAGGATACAGCAGCATTTAGACTTCATTTTGGTATCGCAGCCCATGCTCAGTATACTGGAGAGCTTTCGGATTCTGGAGAGACTATAACTATGAAGGATTTCTTTGGTACGCTTATCGATCAGGTGTCATATAGCACCTTCCCATTTTGGGATCAGGTGGCAGCTGCTGGTCAGGCTAGTCTTGGCTTAATTGACCCAGAATTTGATAATGATACTAATGTGAACTGGAGACATCAATCGCCAGCATATACGCCAATGGCAGAAAATACCTTTGATGACGTGGATTTAGTCACACCCTATACTCTAGTTATTAATGAGATACATTATAATCCTAATGCAGAAAACATTAGCGGTACAGATGTGGTAGGTACCGAATTTGAATTTATAGAAATTAAGAATATCGGAAGTAACTTAGTCTGGCTCAATGATATTTATTTGGGAGGCGGAATTAATTATCAATTTCCCGATTTCAGTTCGATTGCTCCAGGTCAATTTAAAGTGATAGCAAAAAATGATCTGAGGTTTAATCAAAAATTTTCAGTTACAGCTGATGGAGAATTTGATGGTGACTTAGCTAACACTGGAGAAAGAATTACCTTAGAAAATCTCTTTGGCGATTTAATTGATGAAGTCACATACAGCAGTAGTTTTCCATGGGATCAAGATCCTGCTAATGGGGCTTACAGCCTAGCTTTAATTGATCAGTCGAAGAGCAATACAAGCGCGGTAAATTGGGCCAGTCAAAAAGTAGATATAATAGTGACCCCGAGATCAGAAAATATTTTTGATGATAATGCAATTGCCAATCTATCAGGTATTATCATTAATGAGATACACTATAACGCAGCAGATAGTATATACCCGAATAATCAGATTATAAGTGGTGAAAACTTTGAATTCATTGAGATTCATAACACCAACAATTCTTTATTATTTCTTAATGAAATGCACTTCGGTAACGGTATCGACTATACATTTGGCCCTAATAATGTCATCTTACCTAATGGCTACATCGTATTAGCTAAAAATGCAACAAGATTTCAAGATAAATATGGCTTCGCGCCATACGGTCAATACGATGGTTCTTTAAGTGATTCTGGTGAATTGCTCAGATTACAAGATTTCTTTGGAAATATAATTGATCAATTGAACTATAGCTCTGGCTCTCCTTGGGATTCTACACCAGCTATGGGAGTCTATAGCCTTGCTTATAATTCCAGCACGAATTCTAATAATGCAGCTCTAAATTGGCAAGCTCAGCTTCCTCATGTCACGCCTAATGCCGTGAATGTATTTTCTGATTGCGTAGAGGCTATCGTAGAAAATAATAATCCTCAGATATCATCTGGTACTAAGCATGCCAACCAATATATTAAAACGAATGGATCAGTATCATCTAATAGTAACACCTCGTATAAAGCAGGTAACTATATAGAATTGAATCCTGGATTTATGGTTATGCTTGGCGCAGAATTTTTAGCTGATATTGAACGGTGTAATTAATTTTTCTGATTACAGGTTTTCGGTACTTTTGAATATACGTTATTTAACATTTTTTAATTTTTCTACTATGTCTCTCTTCAATTACATGGAAACTACCATCCACAAGCATTTAGGTACATTGATTTTGTGTCTCATCAGCCTGATGACACAAGCTCAGACTGAGATTACCTTTAGCTCAGAGCGAGGTTTCTATAATTCTCCTATTTCAGTAACCATCTCCTCCCCTAATGACCCAAATGCTACTTTCAGATATACCACTAATAACTCTAAGCCGTCCACCTCTGTAGGGCAAATCTATACTGGTCCGATTAATATCAGCAGCAGCAAGACCATCAGAGCTATCGCCTATAGCTCAGCGGACACGACAGATGTGATCACACACAGCTATATATTTCCCTCAGATATCATCAATCAGGGATATATGTATAACTATATAACCAATAATCCTACCTATGGTCCATTAATGGAGACATCGCTAAAATCAATACCCTCGATCTCGTTAGTGACTAACTTCATCAATAGTAATGATCCAGTCTCTACCGAAGTGGAGGTATCAGCGGAAATGATATTTCCCAACGGAAAAGAAGGATTCATGGTCAACTGCGGACTACAGACTTGGGGCGGAAGTCCGACTAATCCGAAAAAGAGTTACCGCTTAGAATTCAAAAGTAAATATGGCACCAAGAAATTGGAATACGACGTATTCGACACAGACGAGTACGAAGACCATATATATAGAGTACCTCCTGTCAAAGAATTCGACAAGCTATTGCTCAGATCTGGAAGTCAAGATGGCTTGAACGGAGAATTTGGAAATGATAATCTGGCTCAATTTGTTAGGAATCGTACCATCATGGATGCTGCGATGGAATTAGGCTATCCTTCATCTCATGGACGCTATGTGCACGTATATGTCAATAGTGAATACATGGGACAGTATCACCTTATGGAAAGGCCAGATGAATCATGGTTTGAGTCGTATTTTGGAGACGATAAGGATAACTATGAAGTCAGGAGAAGTTTTGACGATTTTTGGAATGGCAATGGCAATATATACACAGCACTTCCTAATCGAATAAATTTAAACTCAGCATCAGCTATTGCTAATACCAATAACTACATAGATCTAGACAATGCAGCTAATTACCTAATGATGATGTCATACCTTAGTGGATATGATTGGACGGCAGATCAGAATGCACTATGCGGAGGCAACATAACACCTGGAGTCGCGCCTTATAAATTCATCCTTTGGGATACGGATCTAGCTATGGGTAATGGTGGAAAGTGGCACCCATCTTATTCAGGTGATATCAATTTTTTCAATGCACCTACCCGGACTGGTCCAGTACCTGCTAATCTCGTAGGCAATGATGAATTCGATCTAATCATGGCCGATAAAATGCAGTGCGCTTGCTTTGATGGTGGCATTCTGACTCCATTCAAAATAGACAGTTTGTATAATTCAAGAATAGCCCAAATCGATACCTCTGTCATAGCGGAGGCAGCCCGTTGGGGTGATTACACTTTCACAGTAAATGGTGCTATTAATAAGCCCAAATGGAGCCCCGCCGATTTTAATAGCGAACTTAATCGAATGAATAACAATTACTTCCCGCAAAGGACGGCTAAGCTAATTCAAGAATTTAAACGAATGGGCATATACCCGTCTGTCAACGGTGTTTCATCAAGTTTAAATGGAGGAATCGTTGCTGCTGGAACGACAATTACTTTAAATAACACCAACGGATCTGGAACTATATATTATACTATCGACGGTAGTGATCCTCGTGTCTTTAATGGTGGCATAAGTCAAAGTGCGATGGCATATACCGGGGCCATCAGTCTGCCCGCTGGAGTATATGATTTAAAAGCAAGAGTGCGTCGTAGTGGTGTATGGTCAGCGATGTGTCCTAAAAGATTCTATGTTGGACAAGAATATAGTAATCTTCGATTTAACGAAATTCACTATAATCCGATAGATAGCATTCTGCCAAATGGTAATGTCATTGATGGCAAGGAATTCGAATTCGTAGAGCTTCACAATAGAGGCACCTCTGATATATTTTTAACTGACTTAATCATAGATAAAGGAATCACAGTGGTATTTGACGAAGGTGATGTCATTCCTGCTGGTGGATTTTTAGTCTTAGCCGAGGATGCCACTAATTTTCAGCTAAAATATGGTTTTGCCCCAGATTACGTGTTTGATGGAAAACTGGACAATGGAGGTGAAGAATTAAGATTACTTTCGCCAGACCTGAAGACCATCGATAAAGTAAAATATGATGATTCGCTACCTTGGGATCCCGCGCCAGATAATGGTTATTTCAGCTTGGCTGTAATCGATCCATACACAACTAATAACAGTCCCGTAAATTGGTCCGAGCAAAAAGTCTTCTACACCCCTGGAGCCACTAATATATTTAACCCTAATGCGATACCTAATTATAATGGGATCGTGATAAATGAAATTCACTACAATCCCAATGATAGTATTCTGCCTAATGGAGACACCATCGCTAAAAAGAGATTTGAATTTGTAGAGTTAAAAAACACAACGGGAAATCTTATCTTTTTAACTGATGTAGAATTTACGGAAGGAGTACAGTATAAGTTTAAGGATAATTCTTTCATAACGCCATTTGGTTTTATCACGTTAGCAAAGGATTCAATGTGGTTCCACGAGAGATATGGTATGGCTCCTTTCGATGAATTTAAAGGTCAATTAAGTAATAATATTGATTCTGTATGGGTCCAAGATGTTTTTGGTAATTTCATAGATTCATTAGTCTATACTAACAGTGTCCCTTGGGATCCGATACCGAATAATGGAGATTACAGTTTAGCCCTAATCGACGCTACTCGACCTAACGAAAACCCAATAAACTGGTCTGAACAGGATGTATTTGTCACTCCTAATGCTGAGAACACATTCAATAGTAATGCCTATAAAAGCTATAATGGCTTAGTCATCAATGAGCTACATTATGCTCCATCATCTGGAATCAACGGTGAGTTTATAGAATTAAAAAACACGAGCAATAACCTCTTGCAGATAAATGATATCAGTATATCTGGAGGGATAGACTATACTTTCCCAAGCCAATTTATCTCTATACCTCCCGGACAATTTAAAGTCATCGCTAATAATGCAGCCCAGTTTCAATCGATCTATGGCTTCAGTCCTGATGGCGAATACACAAGAAATCTCAGTAACGTCGGGGAGACAGTTAGGATCGAGGACTTTTTTGGCAGAGTTATAGATGAAGTCACTTACTCTAATCTGGCACCTTGGGATACTGACGCTGCGGGAGGCCAATATAGCCTAGCACTTATTGACCCGTCACTCAATAGAATGTCACCAGCTAACTGGTCAAATCAAGATGTCTTCGTAACGCCAAGTGCCGAAAACACCTTCGGTAATGATATCCTTCCAGACTACTCAGGACTGGTGATCAATGAGATCCACTACTCCCCTGCTGACAGTATATCGCCATCGAATCAAGTTATCCCTGGCAGCCTTTTTGATTTTATTGAAATTAAGAATACTGGAACTACAGATATAGCGCTCACAGGTGTGCAGTTTAGTAGTGGCATAGATTATACATTCGATGATAATGATGTGATTGCAGCAGGAGGATTTGTAGTATTAGCCAAGAATGCGACTTGGTTCGCCAATAAATTTGGTGTCAGTCCGACTGATACGTACACTGGTCAATTAGCTGATGGAGGAGAGAAGATAGAGCTTCAAGATTTCTTCAGTCAATCCATAGACATCGTGACGTATTCTTCCCTCTTCCCATGGGATGAGGATGTCGTCAATAGCGAATTTAGTCTTGCTCTGATAGATGCTAATTTAGTCAATACAAGCTCTGTGAATTGGTCTAATCAGGATGTTGTGGTCAGCCCATTCGCTGAAAACACATTTGGCCCTGATGCCAAGTATAATTATGGTGATATCGTCATTAATGAAATTCATTATGCACCTGCAGATAGCATCACACCGTCTAATCAGACTATAGCAGGTAGCTTCTTCGAATTTATCGAGTTAAAGAATAATAGCCAAGTCAAAATTCCGCTCGCTGACATTTCATTTACTCAAGGCGTCAGTTTTGATTTTGGACCTAATGACTTCATCGCTCCAAATCAGATAATCGTCTTAGCACAGAATGCGAGCTACTTCAATGCCAAATATGGCATGGCGCCTTCTTACACTTATTCAGGCACGTTAAATGATGTGAGTGGTACGATCGCACTCACTGATTTCTTTGGTAGCTCTGTAGATTTAGTCAGCTACTCTAGAAATTCGCCATGGCCAGTTGAACCGGGTCAGTATACAGGCATTTCAGCGGCACTGAAAGATGCTTCTCTGAATAACAATGCCGGCGTGAACTGGGATAAGCAAGATATAGATGTCAGTCCATTTTTGGAGAATTCATTCGGTTGTCCTAATGACCTTACTGAACTCAATGGTCCAACTATAGCATCCAAAGTTATTCATGTAGATCAGTATATCCAGACAAATGGTATGGTAAATAATCCAGAAATTGTCCTGTATAAAGCTGGAAACTATATCTCCTTAGAACCATTGTTCGAAGTGAAATCAGGAGCTATTTTCGAAGCAAGGATCGAGGATTGTTTATAGTATTTGCTTTGTATACTTTATCTAATGATAAGCTTTATATTTCTGAGGATCTAACATGCTCTTAAACCAGGGATATTTTGCCTGTGAATACCTTCGACGCTGGGCCACAAAGCCATATCTGACTGAATGAGCCAAGCGTAGCTGGATTAAACTTAACTCTAAGATCTCCACCTTTAGAGACTATAGACAGCTCTGATGCGCGGGATAAGTGGGCATAGTGCAGACTGGCGGCGAGAGCGGATGCGGTGACTCCAGTACCACAGGAATAAGTCTCATCCTCCACTCCTCTCTCATAGGTTTTGACATATAGTCTATCCCCTATGAGAGAGGCTATATTCACATTAATGCCATCAGGAAGGTATCGCTCAGCATATCTGATAGACTTGCCGTAATCCACAATATCCATAGCTGCATAATCCTCTACGATAATCACGTAGTGAGGCGAACCCGTATCTAAAATATAAGCATCACCATCTCGATCAATAGCTGTGACATCCTTCATCTCTAACTCCACCATATTATCATCTGTGATGCGCACTTCATGTACGCCATCTATAGCTTGGAATCTGGCCTGAATATCACAGACGCCTTCTTGACGAGCGAAGGCTGAAATGCATCTACCCCCATTACCACACATGGTACTCTCATGACCATTAGCATTATAATAAGTCATCGTGAAGTCAGTCTCTTCATCGTCAGTCAAAATCATCAGGCCATCAGCTCCGATTCCAAAACGACGATCGCATAGCTTAGCTATCTGATCGGTATGAAGCTGTAGCGCATGAGGCTGCTTGATGCCGTTGATGATGATGAAATCATTTCCAGTACCCTGATATTTATCGAAATTAATGATCATAGGTTTTTAGTTATATGCCCAGCTTAACAAAAATTATCCGAATTAAAACTTCATATTATGCCTTCATAAATAGTCTAGCGGAGCCTAAAATAGCTCAAGTACATTTTCAGGAGGTCTACCTATGATTGCGAGATCGCCCTTAATGACTATGGGGCGCTCCATTAATTTTGGATGATCTATCATCGCCTGTATCCATTCCGGCTCAGACAGTTTCTTTCCTTTATATAAAGTCTTATAAATAGATTCTCCTTTTCTAATTAAAGATTCGGCATCTATATTTAGCATCTCTATGATCGATTTCAGTTCCTGTTTAGTAGGTCTGTCTTCAAGATAAAGGATAATTTCAGGCTCAATACCTTTGGATTCGATCAGCGCTAAAGTCTCCCGACTCTTTCTGCATCTCGGATTATGAAATATTTTCATTTATGTGTTTTGTCAAGAATTAGTACTGGTCAGCAAATAGTCATCATATAATACAACTTCAGTCTGTCGAACATCTACATGTGCTTTTTACATACCTGATCACTTTTTTTGATGTAAATGTAATTATTATCCATCTGAGGCGGCATTTCTGCAACATATCCTGAATAAGTGATGACATATAAGAGACTTTAGCCATTTATTATGAATTCTCTTAGCTATTGCCTTAGTAATAGTCGTCATTAGACCGTAATTTTCACTCTTGATTATTTCATCAGTTAAATGAGGTCTTGTAGACTTCACGATCAGCAAGTTAATTTCATGATTAAACAATATATATCCATACTGCTCTTCAGTCTCTTCGTCGTGGCTCAGGCTGGTGCACAGCAAAATGTAGAGCTCGTCTCCCAGTTTAATCCAGATGTCAAATGCAACGATATTTGGGCATATACGGATCAGGCTGGAACAGAATATGCCGTACTTGGTACTTTCGTCTCTACAAAAATCATCAGCTTAGCCGATCCCAATAATCCGATAGAAATCGCTAACATACCAGGCGCGATGTCTACTTGGAGAGATATGAAGTCATTTGGCAATTTTATCTATGTAGTGGCTGACCAGGGTTCAGATGGCCTCTTAGTCATAGACATGAGCCAGGCACCCAATGAGGTGACCCATAGTTTTTACAAGCCGTTAGTAGAGGATGTCAATTTCTTAATCAGAATAGACAGCTTAGTGATCGATACCTTGATCATGAATCAGGATACCTCATTCGATACGACCACGGTGGTAGTGACCATAGATACCCTGCTGAGTAATCCTCTAAGTACCTGCCATAATCTATACATTGACGAAGGTGGATTCATATACCTCTCAGGCTGTAATGGCGGCTGTGATTCAGCAGTGTCAGGGGCCATCATTTTAGATGCTAACATTAGCGCGACTACACCCCCCATTGTCGGTATAGAAAATGTAACCTACTCACATGACTTATTCGTGCTAGATGATAAGATGTATGCCTCTCAAATCGTCTGCGGGTTCGGTAATTTAGGCATTTATGACGTCAGAGATAAAGCTAATCCTGCCTTAATTGCTCAGCAGCCGACAGCTCTTAGATTCACTCATAACGCTTGGACAAATGACGATGGCTCGATGGTATTTACCACCGATGAGCGAGCTAATGCTTTCGTTGAGGCATTCGATATCAGTGATCTCGAAAATATAAAGCTCACAGATCAGTTCAGACCCACAGCCACAGAAGGTTTAGGCGTGATACCTCACAATGTGCATTATAAAGATGGCTACCTCTACATATCTTACTATACCGACGGACTCATCATTGTAGATGCTCAGAAACCTGATAATCTTATACAAGTAGGCCAGTACGATACCTGGCCAGGTGAAGACGGTGGTTTTAATGGTGCCTGGGGTGCAACACCATTCTTGGAGTCCGGTCTGGTGCTCGTCAGTGATATATCCACAGGCCTATATGTGCTACAGCCTAAGGTGCAGCGCGCGTGCTACGTAGAAGGATCAGTCATTGATGAACAGACCTCTGATCCCATAAATGGAGTCTCGATTAAAATTATCTCAGATGATCCGAATGGGGTCGCTTCTGATGCTACTGGTGACTATCAGACTGGTCAGGCATCGAGCGGATCATACGCTGTGCAATTTATGCATCCAGACTACATAACTCTGGATACTATCATCGCCTTAGAGCACGGCTCAGTGTCAGAGCTGAATGTATCGCTCAAAAAGCTTCAAGCTGCAATAGTCGGCGGCATATCCTTACAAGCTATAGACGGAAGCGCTCTGGGTAATGTGTCCATAAGACTTCAGAATGAACTGACAAGCCAAGAAGCAGTCACGGATGCTCAAGGACTCCTCAACAACTTCAGCATTAATGAAGGAACATATCAGCTCATAGCAGGCAAATGGGGTTATCAATATGCTCTAATAGATGAATTGGTCATTAAAGGCGATACTCAAATCGAGGTATCTTTAGAAGAAGGATATCACGATGATTTTGCTTTGGACTATAACTGGTCGGTATCGTCTGAGGCAATCTCTGGTGAATGGACCAGAGCTGTACCAGTAGGTACATCTTTAGAGGGTAAAGCCTCCAATGTGGATAAGGACCTACCTGATGATGTAGGTACCATGTGCTACCTGACAGGCAATGCAGGAGGTACCCCTGGTGAGGACGACGTGGATAATGGAGAAGTGACACTAACCTCTCCCTTGGCGGCAGTCAGCAGCTATGCTGATCCTCAACTGAGCTACCACCTTTGGTTCTTCAATGACGGTGGGATGGAGGATTCTCCGCTGGACGATTCTATCACAGTACTCGTAACTAACCAAATAGATACAGTCATCTTAGAAGTGCTCAAAACAGAGAGCAGAGAGCCTGGATTTTGGAGAGATGCCTCCACATATATGCTGAATAATCTGATCGAAGTCAATGACCAAATACAAGTGATATTCAAAATAGGTGACTACGGGGACGGCCATATTGTAGAAGGCGGAATAGATGGATTTAAAATTATTGATGCTAACATCAGCAGCGTCGCTGATAATGTATCTACCGAGCTCAACTTTATTTTCCCGAATCCTACGACTGACATCATAAACTTTGATCAAGCGCTTCTCCTTCAAGCAGCTGACTGGCAGCTGGAGGTCATCAATATCACAGGGCAGATTGTGATGCAGCAGCAGCGACTCGATACTCACACCGTATCTATGAAAGATATACCAAATGGGAGTTACTATATTAAACTGCGCTCAGAAAGTCTGGAGGATGTCTACATGACTAAGTTAGTAAAGCTCTAATATCTTTAAGTGTCAAGGTGGTTATCAAAGATGTCGCTTATCTTACACATAAATTATTATGATTTTTGCAATAGCGCTCAATCATGCTAGCTTTCGATGGACCATCAGACCTGATTACACCCTAACGCGTGCTGGGTATAATAATTAAAGCTGAGTTCTATTTCGGTTCAGTTGCGCTGAAATTTAAATCCCCCAACTTGTAGGCTCTGAACTCCAGATCATTTTCGCCTGGTAGAATGATAGACTTTGGCAGGAAGCCCCAAGTTTGATTGGAGCTAAAATTTGGACTGAGCTCTAAGACGACATTGACCATTTGTACCAGATCCACAGCGGAGGTCCTCTCATCTCCATTCACGTCAGCAGCCAGTCGTTGTAGATCATCTGAGAACTCTCTCAGCCCCAGTACCGTTCGCTGAGCTAAAACTATATCGACCGAGGAAACACCATTTATTGCTGTGTCATTAATCTCTGGAGTCACAGAAAATACGGCCATGTTCGGCACATTCTCAAATACAAAACTTCCGTCCATGCCAGTAAATGTAGAACCCATGCCATCCCCGCGCAGCAACATTTCAACATTACTGATACCTATACCTTCACGATTTAACACCCGACCTTTTAAGTTGTAAAACTGGCTATTAGATGCTTGACTCATACCATCCATTTGGGTCATCCCCATTTCCAGAGGATCTAACCAGTCTTTCAGACGATTCTGAATCGAGTCTCCACCCTCCCAAGAGACAGCCACTCGACCAAAAAATGCTCTATTCTCACCACAATCCGTACTGTCTACCTGACCTCCGTGTAACTGACCAACGACTCTGCCAGCGCTATCAAATAATGGTCCGCCAGAAGAACCTATCTCATGAGCTCCGATGTCAAGCACAGCTCTAAAGTGATGATCTGATGGAGTCACAGTGTTATTGTCCCATCGCACTCGCTGTGGATGAATATTTAGATCGTTCGTATCTATGGATACCTTCATAACATCTCCGAGTGGATGATGGAGGTGCTTACTCGGTATCGGTCTATAATCATTACGCCTATCCCATCCATTATAGTAAACATCATAAGATGCAGGTACGATAGTCGCCAGCTCTAGGAGGAGCATATCAGACTCCCTGTATCCGGCGACTTGACGACAGCCGGTAATTCTATTAAATGGTGGAGCAGATATGGGATTTTCACACGTTTCCGTCACGAAATTAAAGTCAAATCTCCAAAATTGGTGTAGTGGCGTGAAGTAATCTTGGCAATGAAATCCAGATAGTACTAAAGGTCTTTGATCCTGCCTGCTATTATTAAGAAGTGAGCCTGTGCAGTAGACCAGTCCCTCATCCAGCACCATCAAAATTCGGCATAGGCTCCTTTTTTGGTCATCTAACCCGTCACCTTCTGGACAATTAGCATTAGGGTGACAAAGATTGCTGGCCAAGAATCCTGTATCGATCTCCATCGATGATGCACCCTGATAAGTCTCCGTATCAGCGACATATAGTTTGTCAATTACAAATGGCAATTTTGGCTGCTTGCTGATCAATACATCATATTCTATAGTAATCTCCTCTCCTGCTATCATATCCGTATAGAACCCAGCGTGATCTCCATTATTTTGGTGGGTAAAGGCTCCCATAACTCGAGAGCCCCTGTCGCTATAGATGAATAGCCGAGCGTGCTCAGGCAACTTAAAGCCACTAAATAAAAAGCTAATGGACTGGTCATCATCAGGTATAATACTGACCTGCCATACCCAACGCTGGTCGCTGATCTGAGTCCAGCGACCCGCATCTTCTTTTATATCCACGTGGTGTGCTGTGGCGATCAATTGACTATTATGAGTTGGTTTTTTTTTGGCGTGCACCAGATCCTCTATCGCAATCTTAGGTGCTAATTGATTCGACTTGAGTTCTTTCACCAATAGCCCATAGGGATGCCCCCCGTAGGACTGTTGAGCTCCTAAGGACAGGCTGAGCATCAGGCAGCTCAAGCTTAGTAGTAGGGTTTTTATCAAATTCATCGTAGAGGCCCAAGATAAGTAGAATAGCTAGATGTAGGCATAGTAAGGGGTTCCTAAATGTGATTAAACAAAACAATCCGTCTGCGATAGCCTTTATCTACCTCTTGGTGGATTGTCTTCAGCCGATACCGTCAAACTGTGGAAGTAACATTAAGTAAAATCTTAACCAGCTTTTTTCAGATAATACTATACACTTAGTCTAAAGAATTATATATTTGCGCTGCTTTAATAGAAAAGCGAAACTCCGGCCCGTTCGTCTAGGGGTTAGGACGCCAGGTTTTCATCCTGGTAGCAGGGGTTCGAATCCCCTACGGGCTACAACTACAACCCTCTAAGTCGTTGATTTAGAGGGTTTTTATATTACACATTTTTATATACGATCGAATAAGGGTCATATAGTTTTACTTGTTACTTGCATCCAAAAAATTTATCTTTATGTAAGCAATGCTCAAAAGAATTTAAACTAACATCTACTTAATAGCACTAACAACTAATTCTAATCTTGAACATGGAAATTTATTCATATAAAAAAGAAATTAGTAAATCGCTTGAAGATGGTATTAAGGAAAACATTATAGATACAAGTACAGACTACTTGGAGATAGGGTTGGATGGAATAATGGAGTCTTTGTTAAGTGAAAATTTTTTAGAAAGTATTCCTTGGGTAAAAACTGTGCATGGTTTATACAAGGGTGTAGTTGCATATAGAGACTTAGGATTTATGAGAAAGCTTATTATTTTCCTTCAAGCTCTTCATAAGGATGAATTTGACTCTGAAAAACATAAAGAATATTCAACTGCTTTAAGTTCCGACCCTAAGAAGAAAGCAAAAATCCTCGATTCACTTATTGAAATTATAGATAAAATTCTTGGAGGTGAGAAAGCACACTACTTAGCAAACCTCTTTAGAGCTCACATTAATGGTAAAATCAGTTGGATTGAATTTATAGGCTTCAGCGAATGTCTATATAATTTAAATCCAATTGCGTTGAACAGAGAGACAGCAAAGCGAGTAGCTGAATTAGATTATAAGGCTGATTTGATGATGGGAGACATTGATTCAATTATTCCTTTCTATTTATCTGTAGGACTAGGGTTATGGGATGGTAATCGCTTTGAATTAACACAAAATGGTAGATTGTTTATAAAGTGCTGCTTTGAAACGAATCCTCAGCCAAGACCATGTATGTATGGAGTGCAAATTAGTTAAACTCAATGTTATGAGGTCTTTTTATTTTTGGGCGTCGTTTTTTTTTATTCTAATCACAACTAAAGGCATACTTTTCTAAGAATATAACAGCTTTTGTTTCATCTTCAAAATGAACTGGATTATTTCCCTCAATCTCAGCATCAATATATGCAGTAATAAAAATTTTTTCTTTTATAATGACCCTGCTAACATGAATATCAATAGGGCAATTTTCTAATATACCTTGTCCTAAACCTAAACAAGACATCCCACCTTGAACCAAAGTACATGTAGCACAATTATCATTTGCTTTCTCTTCCCAAGACAATCCTAATTCACTCAAATACCTTTTATCCATATACACTATTTAGTTGATTTTAATAAAGGTGGTTGAAATTCTTTGATCCTAAGATAACAAATCTTTCAACTCCTCAGGTGCAAACCTCAACTCCATAGCCTTTAGAAAAGCATACCGACTACCATAGACCTTGACTTGCTTAGTCCTGAATCCATCATCTGAATATTCCATCTCATAGCAAACATCATTATGCCAAACCCTGATAAGGTATCCATTCTTCTCTAAGTAGCCTTTGAACGTCACGGATCTAATATAGTCGGCTATGGGCAACCTAACTGCACGATATTGCTATCTTAGAATCAATGAAGCAAATTCTTCATGATCTAATGAATCTGTTTCATCCGTGGGAATGGCCAAAAGATGAACAACCATCAGAAGAGTTTAGAAAGGAACAAAAGACCATCGTATTGGTTTTAATGATCATTATGACTCTTGGATTGATAGGAATACACTATGCTACTTAATCAAGGCAACACCATAACTTCCTTCCAATAGAAAGAGTCAGTTTATAGATTGAACTTAATATTTGTGTTCCAAAGCCTTATTTAGAATTAACTAAATAAATGAAAAATATATAATAAACTTCAATTCAGTGGAGCTATATACTCGAAATTGCCTTTAGTTATACTTTTGAACTCTTCTAATTCAAAAGTATGTATACGTACCAATTGTTCATTGGCTGAAAATGTTAAAGGCGGAACAGAATCTATTTGTGTAATTACATTTATAGCACCAATTTTGGTTTTGTTTCTATCAGCAAATACCTCATTGTTATTTATATCTACGTAAACTGGAAAATATTTTCTCACCCCATCAGAATCCCAGTTATATTCTAAATAAATTCTGTCACTTAATTCTAATGTAATTTTCCAACCAGACTTTCTTACAAAACTTGTTTTATCCCTATTCAATGCCCATTTCAAGCAATCTTCTGTTGTGTGGTTTCGTCTTGATTGACTTGAATTACAAATTATGCAATTATTATATTCGTCGATGTATTTTGGTAATACAAAAGAATTATTAACTATATCAAAGTACTCTTCAGGAGAAATGAGTTCGTTGTCTTTATCATTTAATTCAACTTCTTTAAAGGTGCCATCTCTTTTAATTAACCATGTTTCCCCTGTTTTTTTATCTATTCTGTACGTCTTATCATTATTGCTGGCAACATAGAATCTCTCTTCTTGTTTACATCCAGTATTAGTTAGCAGTACTGAGCATCCAAATAATACATTAAACATCAATATTGAAATAGTCGAATGTATTTTCATGATCTTGAATATCTAAAGAATAATTGCGTGTGAATATATCCAATTATTCCATTTTGGCATCCCACCTGAATCGTTTTTGAAATGACATAGTCAAAGTCTTCTATATCTAAAATAACCACCGTCGGAGAAATTAAGCATTTTAAGCACCTCCGAATCAACTATAGCATCCAATCTATAAGATGATACCGATCCAGTCTTAGGATTTTTTCTATATTAAAATCTCTAATTTCATCAATATATTCAACATCAAGGTTAATCGTATTTTTCCAGTGATTGTGAGATTTTTCCAGCTGCTCTAACGATAAGATTGAATTTCCTTTTATTGCCAAATTGCGGGTTTTCTTTGACAACTCAGCTTCAATGGTAGTACAATATTTAAATGTATTCTCATTAGTTATGGTGCAATTATTTGAATTGAATTGCTTCCTCGCAGTCCTATTTTACGAAAAGTAATGCCAATATAATTACAACCTGTAAACTTCAGATTCCGTGATATTCTTGCACTACAAAGTCTACACTCGTGAAAAGATGGCTTTTAT
>ENA-ORXM01001038-ORXM01001038.1-marine-metagenome-genome-assembly--contig:-NODE-1038-length-41628-cov-4.318933_pt1 | contig 41628 bp, 30 predicted proteins | sample MGYA00237867_ERZ511480 | MGnify/ENA primary metagenome ERZ511480 (study PRJEB26309, sample SAMN06266103) | marine metagenome | isolation source: Algal blade | place: United Kingdom:Sidmouth, United...
CCACAACCCTCACTTGTTAGCAATGACTGAGACAGCGCTCGGCGTCCGTGTAACGCTCGCTTCTACGCTGACTTTTGATAGATGGGTTGTCAGGGGCAACTTAAACCTGGCACTTCTTTATCTAGAATCGTTCGGACGCTTACAACCCGACGCGCAGCTTGGCGCGTCCCTTTCTCAGCAGCGCAGTGACGACTGGAACTACCCCACGAGCGGGCCGCGCTTTGGTGTGACAACTGTGCTGAGTGCAACGCCCGAAGGCGGTTCGCTGGGCGCGTGGGGAAACGCAACTTATTATGGGTCACTGCCTGTGCTTAGTCTTAAAGGCACTGGCGAACTCGGGCTACGGGCAGGCTACCGGCAGAGCCCGCCTATTCCGCTGACCTTGCAAGACTACGCTGCGGTCGGCAGCGCGGGATACCGCCTGAGCTTTCCCGTTCCGTGGCGCTATGGTGATGGGCTTTATGCCCTCGAGCGTATAACTGTAGAGCCTCGAGTGCGCGCCTGGTTCGACGGTAGTTTTGGCGTCGGTAGTGACCTTGGCATCAGTGTTGACACGCTCATTAACTATCAAGCGCCTGTCAGTTTCGGTGTAACGCTTGGTTATTCGCAGGGGTTTTGGTACCGCTTCGGTGTGCGGCTACCTCTCTAAAAAGATTTATTGATCTCTTTTTCATAGCATGGATTAGCTTAAGCCGAAAGAAAACCATCAGTATGACAAAGCTTTTTTAAACTGACCAGCAGGCTTAATCAACTAACTTTCCGCGTTGTAAATATGTTATATCTACTTACCACACTTTGTGGTTGGCATTCTGCTGACAATCAGCAGACATAATTTTAGAGCGCAACGGTTTTTAACCGTGTGTTCAGGAGGTTAATGTATGAAGCGGTTGACTACTTTATTAAGCTTATTCGTTTTTTTCGGTTTTGCAGTTGCACAAACCGATATTGAGGTCTGGGTAGCCTTTACCGACTACCGCCTCGATTGGACAAAGGAAAAAGCAGAAGAATTCAATGCCCAGTTCCCCGAATATAACGTCACGGTAACAGGCTACGAAAACTATAACGCGGCCTTCGACGCTACTGTTTTAGCTGCTGAACAAGGCACGCCACCTGCGATTACGCACTTTTTTGAGGCAGCCACGCAAAATGCACGCGACGCTGTCAACCCAGACGGTGAGCCCTTATTTAAGCCTGTGTCCGAAGCCTTAGACGGTCGTACCGAGCTTAGTGGTATTCCTGTTGTACTAGATGACGTGGTAAGTGCAGCGGCTGACTATTACACCTTAGACGGCACTTTTACTTCAATGCCCTGGAACACCTCAACAGCGGTTATGTTTTCTAATCAGGACATGCTCGAGCGCGCTGGTATTGACAGCATTCCTGAAACCTGGGGCGAAATCGAAGCTGCTTGCGCCACCATCATGGCGATGGACGATGCACCTGCAAATTGCATCACCTGGCCCAACCACGGCTGGTTCTTTGAACAAACAATGGCACAACAAGGTGCTGACTTAGCAAACAATGGCAATGGTCGTGATGACAGAGCGACAGAAGTCTTTTTCAACAGCCAAGCAGCTATAGACTACGTGCAGTGGTGGAAAGACTTAGCAGACCAGGGGCATTACGTTTACACGGGTCGTCAGCGCGACTGGGGCGGCACGCAAAACGCCTTTGAATCACAACAAGTTGCTTTCCTAGTTTTCAGCAGTTCTGACGCTACAGCGATTCCTGAAAATACAGCCGAAAACTTTACGACGGTCGTTAGCCGTATGCCCTACAACGAAGAGGCAGGCTATAACGGCAACATTATCGGTGGCGCAACCCTGTGGCTTAACAACGGTTTATCCGCTGAGGCTGAAGAGGGCGCACTTACCTTTATGAACTGGTTTAGCAACCCTGAAAATGCAGCAGCATGGCACCAGATTACGGGCTATATTCCCATTACCAACACAGCGTTTGAACAACTTAACACTGAGGGCTGGTTCGAGGAAAACCCCAATGCTGCGGTTGCCAACAATCAGCTTGACCTTGTTCCCACAACAGGCGCTATTTTTGGCGGCTTTGTTGAAATTCGTGACCTTTTCACTGGGGCTATGGAAGAAATTCTGCTGAATGATGCAGATGTTGCTGCTACGCTAGACGGCGTGAATACGGAAGCTAACACAGTTCTTGAAGAGTACAACTTCCTGTTTGCCCCTAACTAAAGTATTTCTGATTGTAAGAGACAGCACTTAAGTGCTGTCTCTTACTCAAATAACAGTGTTCTTTTGTCCTTCATAAGTTAAAGGTTGCTATGCTCTTAAGCTTACTTATCGGTTCATTTGTCGCCACTATAATTCTGGGCGCAGTTTATTTGGCGTTCGGCTTTCGGCAAATGGGCCGCTCACCAACACTTGGTGCCCTCCTTGGCGCGGTTGTGGGCGGTCTAGGGCCGCTACTTTTGATGGTGCCGCTAAACTTTTGTACCTATGAAGCGGGACGCGAACGTTTAGATATTATTTTCGGATTGGTTTTATTTGCTGTCGGTGCCTGGCTTGCCCTCGGCATTGTGCTGTGGCTGTTTCGCCTTGCGTTTGACCAAGAGACTCGAGCCCGACTTGCTGCTGAACAAAACACCGCAGGCACCTTTAACGCTAATCTTTTAACACCCTTTCTTTTATTAGCGCCCACGCTCGTCATCCTGACGGTCTTTTTGTATTATCCCCTGCTCGAGACATTTCGCCTTTCTACGCTATTAGCCAGACTTGGCGCACCGCGCACCCGCTTTCAGTGCGTCAGCAACTTTACAGCGCTATTTAGTAATGACTACGCTGGGGTACTTTTTAATACCTTCTTAATTGCCATAACGATTGTCGTGGTGGGGCTTATTTTGGGGCTGGGTATTGCCCTGCTGGCATTTCAACCTGTACGCGGCGCTAGCATCTACCGCACCCTGCTTATTTGGCCTTACGCTATTTCCCCGGCAATTGCGGGCATTATTTTCTTTGTCATGTTTGACCCTGTGGCAGGCATCATCAACCACTTTATTGAACTGTTGGGCGGTGAGGGACTCGAGTGGATAAGGGACCCGTGGTTAGCACGCTTGGCGGTTATCATCACCAGTATTTGGAAAACGTTGGGCTACAACGTCCTCTTTTATATTGCAGGCTTGCAAACGGTGCCCAAAAATCTTCTAGAGGCAGCGGCTATCGACGGGGCGAATGCCTGGCGGCGCTTTCTCAATATTATTGTTCCAGCCCTGTCACCGATTACCTTTTTCTTAATTGTTACTAACATCACCTACGCCTTTTTTAATATCTTTGGAACCATTGATTACTTGACAAGAGGGGGCCCGGCAGGGGCGACCTCAGTGAGTATTTACGAAATTTATCTGCTTGGTATCCGCAGTAAGGATTTAGGTCGCGCCGCAGCGCAATCACTCGTTTTATTCTTGTTGGTCGTATTGGTTACGATTATTCAATTTAAAACCAGTGGTCGCCGCGTTACTTACGGGAATTAACTATGACAAACACAACAACACATAAAGCTAGCAAAGCTAGGTCCTGGCTACCCGAACGCTGGTACGTGCACGTCCTTTTATGTATTAGCGTCCTCATTATTGGCTTTCCACTTATTTACGCAATTATTGTCAGCACCCAGTCCAATGCGGAAACCCTCTCATTTCAAATGACCTTTGGGTCACGCTTCTGGCACAATTTAGAAGCGGTTGTGGTCGAGCGCCGCATTTTAAGTTTTATGTGGAACAGCACGATTTTAGCCGTCTTTGTCACGATTGGCAAAACGATTTTGTCGCTCCTGGCAGGGCTTGCGTTTGTTTACTTCCGCTTTCCAGGCAAATGGCTTGTTTTCGGCTTTGTTTTGCTCACGCTGATGATGCCTACAGAAATGCTCATCATCGCTCTTTTCCGACTTGTTTCTAATATAGGTTGGGGCGACACCTTCTGGGCTATCTCGATTCCTTTTTTAGCCAGTGCCACAGGGGCTTTTCTGTTTCGCCAGCACTTTGCTAATTTACCGGCTGAACTTGCTGAGGCGGCGCAACTCGAGGGCGCAAACCCGCTCCAATTTCTTTTCCAGGTCTTAGTCCCTTTAAGCTGGAACGTCATCGGCGCTCTTACAGTCATCCAGTTTGTCTATATGTGGAATCAGTACCTCTGGCCCCTTTTAATTGTTAAGGACGAGAGTATTCAAGTCGTGCAGGTGGGCTTAGCCTCTTTACAAAATTTTGAAGGTGCCACCACCTACGGCCCTATGATGATGGGCGCAGTGATTGCTACTATTCCGCCTGTGATTGTTTTTATTTTGCTACAAAAGCAATTTATGAGCGGCTTTTCGGTGACTCGAGATAAGTAGACTCAAGCTTCTAGTTTGACTGGAGCAGGGGTCTTACAAGATAAGCTCTGGGAAAGATCTACGCTTAGTGCGTTGCCTAAGGATTTCTCACATGCGTTCGAAATGACACAGGTTCTTTAACCGAATAAGGTGCTTAATCAACCGCCTTCTTTAGACACCTTGAAACATCACGCTTTTAAACTCAAACTCTGTCATATTGAAACCGGCGTAGTATCAAATTTTCAGCTACCCTAAACCTAATGGTAGAAGATAAGCACCTGAATGAACCTGTAGGGGTCATTGATGTGCAGGCAAAATCGAGCGCACTCGAGCAGCGGCGCGGCAACGACTTAGTCAGCCGCCGCAGCAAGGTCATCGGTACGGTTTATCTGCTTTTAGACCACTCAGCCAGCATGGCAGACGGCAATAAACTGCGCCAGGTCAAACGTGGGGCACTGCGCTTTTTTGGCGAGGCGTGGTTGCGCGACTACGCTGTGGGCGCTATTGCCTTTTCCTATAGAGCCGCTTGCTTATCGGGTGCAAGTCGCAACTTTTACCGCTTTCAAAAAAGCTTGGTGGGACTCGAGCCTCACGGGCGCACCGCAATGGCAAGCGCTATTCGCTTAGGCGTGCGGCGGCTACGCTGGCGACGCGGTAAACGCGCCCTCATCCTAATTACGGATGGACAACCGAACAGCCGCGAGGCCACTTTACGCGCCGCGCAGGTTGCCAGGGCCGCAGGCATCGAACTGATTGCTGTCGGAACAGATGGAGCTGATGAAGCGTTTCTGGCCTCGCTAACGCCCAAACCCGAACTGGCTGCCTGGGTCGAGGTGGATGCGCTCGAGGGCAAAATAGCCGACGCGGCGCAGGCGTTGCCGGAGGGATAAGCGCAAAAAGTCAGGAGCCAGAATTAAGGAGGCTGCGAAACTCTGTACCCACCTGGATTCTTGAAGCTAGGCACAGTTCTTATAGCACTTCCAATAAGTATTGAGACAGCTAGCTCTTGACCTTGCCTCCCCTAAAAGCGGGCCGGAGGGGTTTGCTTCTGTTTGCTTCTGGATTCTCACGTTAAAGTGTCTCAATGGTGTGTAGAACGGCTCTCAAAAGACAACGCTATGAACGTCTCGAGCCTTGCGCCTCTTAAAACCAGTATGCTGGGCACAATCTCGAGCCCTGGAGTACAGCATGAAAATTACCGACCTCAAGTGCGCCCTCATCGGCAATTATCCTGTCGTACGCATCACGACGGATGAAGGCATTGACGGCTACGCCCAAGCAGAATGGCACAAACCTTTTTTGAAACCGCATGTTCTTTTTTATAGGGATTTGCTGCTCGGTGAAGACCCCACCAACGTCGAACGCGTGATGCTACGTATTCGGCGCATGGGCAGTTTCAAACCCTGGGGCAGTTCGGTAAGCGCCATAGAAGTAGCGCTCTGGGACATTGCAGGTAAAGCAGCAGGCTTACCCATTTACAAACTCTTAGGTGGCAAGGTCCGTGATCGAGTAAGGGTCTATAACGGCGGCGTCCGTTTTCCTATGACGGGCTATGAACCTGAAGATTTTGCCGAAACCGTGCAAAAAATGAAAGAGGCCAAAGAGGGCTTTAGTTTAATCAAGCAGGCGATTGCTTTTCACACCCCCACCCCGGGTCATATACCCAACTATTTTTACGGTGAAGTGCAAAGCGCGGGTCGCCACCCGAACCGTGGGCTGATGACAGAAAAAGGGTTTAAGCACACCCTGGCCTGCATTGAAGCCATGAAAGTGGTTTTGGGCGATGAGGTCGGTTTGGCGCTTGACTGTGGCCCTGGTTTTACTATTCCTGACGCGCTCAGATTGGCAAAGGCTGTGGAGGGAATGAACCTTGCCTGGCTCGAGGACCTCATCACAGGGGACTACACCCCATACGTTATGGCGGACCAATACCGCGAGGTCACGCGGCAAACCTCAACGCCTATTCACACGGGCGAGCAGATTTATTTACGTCAAAATTTTCGTGAACTCATCGAGACAAACGCCGTGAATATCATCGGACCCGATCCGCTGGATATAGGCGGTATTGCTGAACTGAAGTGGGTCGCGGAATACGCCGACCTGCACGGTATTTTAATGGCACCTCACGGAACAGCGGATGGTCTACTTGGCTTAGCAGCACTCGTACAAGTCTGCGCGACCTTGCCCCAAAACTACATCGCTTTTGAATATCCGACTGCCACCCCTGAGTGGTGGTACGACATTATTGAGGGCCTACCTGACCCCATTGTTAAAGAGAGTTTCATAGATGTCTGGGACGCCCCTGGCCTCGGCGTAAGCTTTAACGTTGAGGCAGCCAAGCAATATCTTTCAAAAGAAGATAAAGACTTCTTTGATTAGATTTGTGTTTAATTAGATTTAGTATAACTACTCGAGAACGCGCTACTGCCGGATAATACGGCAGTTCTTCAAATCCCACTCGGCAACCAGCTTTATGGAGGCGCGCTCCCCCGCCCAACGAAACTCGTCTGCCATCCACAACATAGGAATAGGAGCGCGTCCGCAACGTTTGCCTTCAGCAGTAAAAACGGTGATAAAGCCAGGACGGTCGCTGCCCTGGCCCGGAAAAGCGGGTATCAGACCGTGATAGGACCGCACACTGACCTCGAGATAATGCTTACCGTCCGGGCTACTACGCCACCGCCAAACGCCCGGCGTATACAAAAACACAGCTAATGCAAGCAAGGCAACCGCTAGACTCGAGGCCCAAACGATGCGTCGCCGCGTCACAGGTTTAAGCTAATCCATAGTAAATTTGCTTGATGACTTAACTGGTCGATCCGTACTCGCCTCCGCTCGGGCAAATTTGCCTGCTGCAAATTTGCCGTGGAGATACTTAGTTATTCGGCGCAGGCACAATCCCCTGCCCCGCCGCCCACTGACGGATATCCTGGTCACTTAGCACAGCACCCATAAGGTCAGGGAAAAGTTCAGGTGTGCAGGCAAACGAGGGGATGCCTGCGTCAGCCAAGTTTTGCGCTACAGCACGGTTAAAGCGCGGCGCACCCTGGTCGCTCAGCGCAAGTAGCACAACGACTTTGACGCCGTCCTCTTTGAGCCTGGCAGCGCGGCGCACCAGCGCCTCTTTATCCCCCGCGCCCTCGAACAGGTCGCTTATGAGGACGAGCACCGTGTCTCTAGGCCGTTCGACCAGACCCTCGCAGTAACGCAGGGCGCGGTCAATATTCGTACCGCCGCGCAGCCGCAAGCCGAACAGCAAGTCAACGGGGTCGTCCAGTTCATCGGTCATGTCAACCACGTTGGTATCGAACAAAATGAGCTTGGTCGCTAAAGCTGGCACCGAGGCCATAACCGAGCCGAAAATACTGGCGTAAACAACCGACTGCGCCATCGAACCAGACTGGTCGATACAGAGAATCACATCGTGTAGGGACGAGCGTTCTTTACCGTAACCGACAAGCGTTTCGGGTATCACCGTGCCCAGGTCGGGCTGATAGTGTTTCAGGTTGGCCTTGATGGTGTGCAACCAACTGATTTCTTTTTGCTTACGTGGGTTACGTACGCGCAGGCTGCGGTTCAAGCTACCTGCTAGGGCTTGCAAGAGGGGGTACTCGAGCCCCTCTTTGAGTTCATCAACGACTTTTTTCACGACCTGCCGCGCTGTTTCCCGCGTTTCAGTCGGCATCAGTTTATTAAGTGTTAAGAGCTTTGTTACCAGACCAATATCCGGCTCTATTTCCCTCAAAATTTCTGGGTCTTTTAACAGCTTGCGTAAATTAAACTTTTTAAGCGCGTCGCCCTGCATAAGCTGCGCCACAGGCCCAGGAAAATAGGTGCGAATATCGCCTAGCCAGCGGGCAATATCGGGTGACGAGTCACCGTCGCCGCCTAAGTCACCCTCACCGTAAAGGGCATCTAGGGCTTCGTCTAGCGCCTGGTCCTCTTCGGAAAGGAGCGGTTCGCCTTCGCCTTGGCCTTCACCAGCAGGGCCGCCCTCTCCTGCTTGGGCTTCACCCTGGCCTTGTTGCCCCTCGCCTTCGCCGTCACCTTCGCCCGCTTTGCCAAGGATAAGTCGCCAGCGGCGTTCGCGTTCGTGGGTGAGGCTATCCATGATTGGCATTCAGCAATTGGAAAATTGAAAATTGAAAATTGAAAATTAGTTCTCTCATTAGACTAAGACTATCCTCTCGATCCTCGGAAGGTTTTTCATACGGCGGATACCCTAGCAAATTCAGTTTTTGATATACCTGTCATTGCGATGGAGCACAGCCTTGAGCCAGAGGCAGGACTTTGATTGCTAGCCGCGCCATTCATAACCGCTTCGCTCTTGTGGCTCAAGGCTGTCCAGCGACGAAGCAATCTCACGCGCATTCCCATTTGTTCATCGTTCAGTGTAGGCGAGATTGCTTCACTCCACTTCGTTACGTTCGCAATGACAACTGGACTGTTTGTTTTGACAAGTTTGCGGTTGAACTGTTTCATACAATTTCCTTAGCTTTCTACACCTAGCAACTGAGCGATGAGTGGTAGTACGGCGTCGGCCCGCGCTTCGTCAAATTCGGCGGGGGCGAAGGGTTTGGCGGGGGCGTCACCCAGGGCGCGGACGCGTTCGCTGATTTGTACGCGGACCGCCTCGGAAAAGCTCGAGAAGGTACGCCGTAACAGCGGCAAAATCTCGGTAAAGTTTTCGTCTCTTACTTCGTTAATCCAGTTGTCGATAAGTTGCCACAGGGTTTCGTCGTGAACGATTAAGAGGCCACTGCCTTTTAAGAAGCCCTCTAACCAAAAAGCACCCTGCAAGAGTTCTTCGGTGCTTTTGCCCGCTACGGGGCTTAGAAACAGTGCGCGTTCCAGGCGGGGCATGGCGTCGTCCGTTTTGAAGACTCGAGCGTCGAACAGTAAGCGGCAACTGCGCCCTGAGAGCAAGTTATGAACCTTGAGGTCATCGGTGAGCGTTTGCAGCGTTTCGTGCCACGCTGACAAATGTTCGTCGTCACGCAAGGTGTTTAGGGTTTGATGAACCGCAGAGAGGCGCTCGAACATGTCGCTCGCTGCCTCGTCGTTCATCGCGGCGCAGGTGCTTGGCAGACCGATGCAAATACGTTTGATAAGCCCGTCTACGACCTGCTGAATAATGGCTTCATCTGTTTTTCGGGCCGAGCCGTAGCGCAGCACGCGCACCAGGGGCGGCAGGGCTTCCATCATGTGCGGCACGTCGCCGCTCAGCGCCGCCGCTTCCTGAATACGCTCCATAAGTTTCATGACCGCTTCAGGCAGGTCGGCTAAAATCACGCGGTCCAGCAGTTGGGTTAGCGACGCTAAATCCTCGGCGCGCGTGGCAGCGTCCAGGGTAAATGCGACAGCGGCGTCGGGCACGGTGTTGCCCCACAGATTCGCCTCAATCACGCGGATGGCGTATTCAGGCTGCCACTGCAAACTCCAAACCTCGCGGTAAGTGCCGCCCTTACCCCGCGTCGGCAGCGCCGCGCCCCAGGGAATATTGAGGAGATTGAGACGATGCAAAAGGTGACTGCGCTTCAGGTGCATATCGTTACGCAAATCTAGCGTGAGGGTGCTCTTGGTCGGCTCGGGCCGCAGTTTGAGTTCACGCTGCAAGTGGTACAGGTCGCGCTGCAAGGGCACCATGGGCGCGTCAGGGGGCACCGCGCCCATTCGCTCACTGACGATGAGTTTTTCTTGAATGAGTTTGAGGGGCGCGGCTTCGCCGAAACACATCACCGTTTGGGTGGCCTCACCGAGTTCTTGTAAGCCGGGAAAGGGCAACTCGCGCATAGCAGCGACGGCCTCAGCTAATCGCACCGTTTCAATAACATTGGCCGAGGAGGCGTCGAAGCCCTCTTTGCGAAGCAACGTCGCGACTTTGGTCAGCCAGCCGATGCTCAGTTCCCTCGGTTCTGTCCCGTCTGCCTCACCCCTTCCAACCTGCCACAAATGGTGATACCAGCCCGGCGAGGTCACGCCTGCACCGTATCCGCGCATCGTGGACATGCGGCTATACGACCAGGGTACCCAGGCTGCTTCGGTGTCAACTTCAGGCATGTCAGTGAGTAGCTCTCGGTCAGCCTCTTCTGAAAAATTTTCGTCAATATCAATGAGGGCGGGGCCGTGGAAAGCGCCGCAGACAATCGCTACACGCTTAAAGCCCTCGGCTTGCGCTTGGCGAATGCTCTGCCGCATATACGCCTCACGCTGGTCGGCAAGTTTCAAACTGGCAGCCTCCGTTTCATCTTTGGGGGGCTTGCGCTCCTCTTCTCGCAGGGCCTGCATCATCTCGAGCACACCCTCAAACAAACCCTCATCGGCGTAACGCTGCTCGACGAGCATGTTCCACCAGCGCTCATAGTGCTTATGTCCCGCCGCCTGCGCCAGCCGCGCCATCGGGTCGGCGTCAGGCATGGCGACTCTGATGTCGGTCGCCATCATGTTGGCCTGGGGCAAGTCGAAAAAGCGCACCGCTGCCCCATTTTGAAAGCCGTAACGAATCGCTTGAAACTCGGGCGAAAATACTGCCAGCGGAAAATAGCCCGCGCGTTTCGGCTTATCGGGGCGGTAGGTAACAAGCGCTACGGGCGGCTCTATGTCTTCGTGGGCAAGCCACTCGAGCTGCGGCGTCGCGTCAGCGGGTCCCTCAACCAAAATAATGTCAGGCTTTAAGGTCTCGAGCTGCTTGAGCAAACTCCGCGCCGAGCCAGGGCCGTGGTGGCGAATGCCGAGGATGTGAATTTCGGAGGACATGTTCAAGCAGCCTCACTATCGACATTGGTGTTTAAGTAGAAAGGAGAAAGTGGAAAGGAGAAAGATTTGAGTTCCTTTTTCCTTTTTCCTTTTTCCTTTTTCCTATTCATCACTGCAACGCGCTGCACGCCTGATACAGGTCATTCCAGCCCTCGCGCTCTTTCACGACAGTCTCTAAATATTCCTGCCACACGACCTTATCGGCGGTAGGGTCTTTGACAACAGCGCCAGTGATGCTAGCAGCCAGGTCACTAGCGCGAATCGTGCCGTCGCCAAAGTGTGTTGCTAGCGCCACACCGCTGTTCATCACAGAAATTGCCTCGGCGGTAGAAAGGGTACTGCTGGGCGACTTGAGTTTGGCTTTACCGTCACTTGTTGCGCCGCTGCGCAGTTCGCGGAAAATCGTCACGACGCGGCGAATCTCGTCTAAAATGGGCAGTTCGGGGGGAAGCTCCAAAGCTTGTCCCAAGTTCGCTACCCGCTCACGGACAATACCGACCTCTTCTTCAGCACTTTTCGGCAAGGGCAGAACAACCGTATTAAACCTGCGTTTGAGGGCGCTCGAGAGGTCATTCACACCCCTATCTCTATCATTTGCCGTGGCAATAACATTAAAGCCGTCCACCGCCTGAACTTCATCACCGAGTTCAGGAATCGGTAGGGTTTTTTCAGAGAGGATGGTGATGAGTGCGTCCTGCACGTCGGCGGGTACGCGGGTTAACTCTTCGACGCGGGCAACCTTGCCGTCTTTCATGGCGTTCATGACGGGGCTGGCAATCAGTGCGTCGTGGCTGGGACCTTTGGCAATAAGCGAAGCGTAGTTCCAACCGTAGCGAATTGCCTCTTCTGCGGTGCCAGCGGTGCCCTGAATAAGCAAGGTCGAGTCGCCAGAAATAGCCGCCGCCAGGTGCTCCGATACCCAGGTTTTACCCGTACCGGGAATACCCAAAAGCAGGAGGGCGCGGTCCGTGGTGAGCGTGGCAATGGCAATTTCAATAAGCCGCCCGTTACCGATGTATTTGGGCGTAATGGCATAGCCGTTGTCGAGCGTGCCGCCTAACACATACGTGGCAACCGCCCAGGGCGAAAGCCGCCAGTTTTCGGGGCGGGCCCTGGTATCTTGTTTTTCTAATTCATGGAGTTCTTCGGCAAAATGGGTTTCGGCGTGGGCGCGTAAAATGCTCATGCGGGCTCCTCGGTTACAGCAACCGCCCGAACCATGCGGGCGCGAAAATTCGCTATCAATAGGGCGTCTTGCAGGTCTGGGGTCCAGGCCGGATAGCGGCGACTTAAGGTTTCCAGACGTTCACTCACAGCCGCAACCCTGTCAAGAGGGCAGCGGCGAGCACAGGCTTTAATCGTGTTTCGTAAGGCAAGGTCAGACGGTGCCCCTTCGGCAGAGGCTTTCATACAGGCTTCTAAACGCGTTAGAAAAAGCTCGATTAAAAAGGGGCTCCAGGCTGCGAACCAGCGGTTCAAGGCTTTAATGAGCACATGGTTTTTTGAAAGCGGCAGGTCATCGTCAAGCTGCTTTATAAGGGCCTCGAACTGCTCGAGCGGCAACACCTTGGGCAGTTTCGTCGTAGGAAGTGTGAAACCCTCGAGCCGTAACAAGTCATAAGCCCAGCGACTATTCTTTTGACGTTCAGCCGCCAGTGAAAACCCCTTTAAAAGAGCAGCAGGCCAGCGGCTTTTCTGTGCGCCGCGAATAATCGCCTCGGGCGCTAATGACCATTTATCTTCCCAGTGGCTAAGCGGTACAGCGCTCACCATATCAACGACTTGAGCACTGCGAATTTTCGACTGGTCTTTCCATTTGCGCAGCGTTACGCCGTCGCGGGTCAACTCAGGCGAGATGATTTCAGGAAAGTTGACCTCGAGATTCTCCCCATCCGCTTTCCAAACGAGTAGGTTTTCCGTTGCCTCGGTCATGCGCTTACACAGCCGCGACTCGGGCAAACAGCTCAGCAGTTCTGCCGCCTTGCGGCGTACGGTGGCGTTGCGGTCATCCAGCGCTGTTTCTAAAAAGGGTTCATCATCCATACTCAAATTTGTAGCGACAGCGTTAATCATCCATACAGTGGTCGCGAGTGTTTCACTTTTCCAGCTCGAGGCTAGCAGCGCCCTACCCATCGCGGGGTCGCGCGTGCGCGTTTGGTGCAAAATGCCCTGGCGCGTACTCATGGTGCTGCTTTTCCAGTCTGGCAGCGCCCCGTCCCAGGTTTCAGCCCCTGCCGAGGCGTAGCGCCAATTGGGGTTTTGTGCCGCCAGCCAGCGCCCCGTTTCACCAATCACGCTCAAGATAAGGGGTCTTTGTAGGGCGAGTTTGCTGCCGCGCTCGAGCAGCGGGGGTAACTGCTCCTCGGGAACGCGCAGACCCGCCGTATCTAGTAAGTTCAAAAACTCTGGCAGAAGGTCCGATGAGCGCCCGTCTAAAAGCGCTGCCAGCAGGGTTGCCGCCGCCTCAGAGCAGCGCGGACGTGTTTCGGCGTTCGCTTCTAAAACCTTAGGAGCAGTATTAAGCCGCTTAGGAACCTGACCCGCTGCTTCGCGCAGCGCTAGCGTTCCCGCCCCGTGAAGCAAGCGCGTTTCGGCGTCACTGCCGAGCTTACTCAGCATTTGGTCAAGCGCCGTATCTGTTTCTGCTGCGGGCAGCTCAGCGCGGCGCGTACCCAGCAGCGCCACACCCGCTAAAGCCCTCGTAACGGTCATTTGATGCCCCTTAAAATATTCATATCTAGTCGTTGTCCGCCGCGGCAAAGGCTTAAGGGTCTGAACGTTTCACCGTCCCATTCACCGAACAGCTCGAGTCCGCCCTCAGACCTCGCACCAATCCCCAGCGCCCGAAGCTGCCAGCCGTAGGTAAATTTGGCTGGCAACGGCAGCACATAGCCTTCAGCGTCACTGACAAACCAGCCACTTTCAGAACGGTCTGCGTTCAAACCTGATAGTGAGAGGGGAAAGAGCGTGCGCCACGGGTTACGCGCCAGGCTATCACCTACGCCCGCTAAGGCTTCTTTGACAGAGGCATGTGACGCGCTGGGTACAGTTGTTTTCAAAAGACGGAAGCCCGGCTCGAGTTCCGCCCGAAGCGGCGCGCTGCCCGGGTAAAAAGTGAGTTCACCCCTGACACTGAGCCCCGTAAGCAAACTCGTATTGACCTTGCGCCGTCCCTGTTTAACATAGACAAGCAGGGCCGACCTGCCACTTTCTTCCCCCCAGAGCCAAATACGCTGCTCCTTGCGCACACCTAACTGCTGGCTGCGCCGACCCAAAACATGCCAGGTATCCAGTACCTTTTCCTGGGGTGTTCCGGGCCAGCCTACCGCCGCTTTCAGGTCAGCTTGAACGCTCTCAGGCAGCGTTTCTAACGCCTTAAAACCCTCAATCAGTAAGCTCAAGCGGCCCATTTTTTTAAGTAAGGTCTCAGCCCATAGCGGGTCTGCTGAAGATAAGCGTGACCAACCGCGCACCTCGGCGGCTAAATCACCCGCACGTGCATCGAGCAGTCTATCGGCGAGGGCGCTCCAGTATTTATGCGGCTGTTTGCGCACCGTCTCGAGCCCGTCTTTGACCACATCACGCTGCCACAGCTCGAGGGCGCCCAGCCCCGCACGTAAATCAGCCAAGCGCTTAGCGTCCTTTTTCTTAGAAGATTTGGTACGTTTCTTGCTTATCTCAGTTTCTAAAGAAACCCATTCGGGTTGCTCTTCATGAATAAACGCAGCTGGCTCTTCGCTATACAAAAGCACCAAGCCAAAAGCGTGATAGCACGGAAACAGTCGGTGCGAACAGCTACACGAAAAGCTTAAGTTCGGCACGCTAAAAAACGTTTCAATCGGTTCTTTATCTTTATTGGGATAGCGTCCCCAAACAACGCCCTCACTCTGACCCAGCACTTTCCAACGCGGCGTGACAGCAAAGTTGCGACTGGTTCGCGCGTGGTGCTCGTTCTCAGCGAGGCTCAGTAGATGTTCGGTTGTCCAGGGAAGCTCAATATTTTCTAGCTCAGTATTTTTTAAGTCAGTCAAAGTATTAAAGTTACGCTTTTTAGTGTCAACCAAGCGTCCTCTCGGCACGGCAGATAATTTGCCGGTAGCTTGCTAACTAGGGCTATTATATCATCTATCTTAATGAAGAAGCTCATTATTTCTTAATCAAAACTTACATATTATTTGAGTCTTATAAGCTCATTTTTAACTTTTTCTTTAGTTCCCTTCTATAAAAAGCTAAGCATGTAAAGTCATTATTCAAGATAGGCGGTATGTGCGCCGTGATCAAATATTCTTCTTCACCGCTTAACTGACTCTCGCGCTAAAATCATTTAGATAGACTGGGTTAGGAGTTAGTGTGACCTGGAAATTACAAGATGCAAAACAAAACTTCAGCCAGTTGGTAGGGAAGGCCCAAGACGAGGGACCTCAAGTGGTGACGCACTGTGGCAAGGAGATAGTAGTTGTTCTGTCGGCTGAAACCTACCGTGAGCTTAGTGATAAGGGGGAGAGTTTCAAAGCGTTTTTGTTAGAGGGAACCGATTTGGTCGATTTGGATATTGAGCGCAATACTGAACCTAGCCTCACGGTTGAACTGTGAGCTAACTTCATGGATACTTATGTTCTCTTAAGAACGTATATTTCTAGAGGCAATCCTAGGCAAGGCTAACTGGTTGGTTTTGAAGTTAACAAATTGCGCCGATGTCGTAAACGAGCAACATCTTGGAGGAGATATGAACATAGACATACGTAAGAAGCGTTTTGCTGTATTTGTCTTAGCACTAGCTGCCTTGTTCGCAGCTTACGGTGCGCAAGCGCAAAGCAGCACCGACCTCACGCGGTTCGAGCAAGCAGGCATGATTGCTGAGGCGGATTTAGACAACGCTATAGCCGCAGGCGAGATAGGAACTCGAGCCGAGGAAGCTGTCATACCCCTGTTCTTCGACCACGACGGAAACTTACTCGACGCCGAAACCTACAACCGACTTATTGATGAAGGTATGTTAGAGCAAAACATCTCAAAAACCACCTATACAGATTTCAGCACTTATAAAGCGGTCATGCAAGAAAAAGCAAGTTTGGGCCTAAAGCACCAAGCCATAGAAGACATAGACTTAAAGTACGTGCACACTTTTGCTATGTCAGATTTCAGTACCGAAGCTGGTGTCGTCCAAACACAACCATCGGCAGAGGAGGCTAAGCAAATCCTCTATATGTATGATGCTTACGCGACGTTTTACTATACCGAAGAGGATATGTTTCAAGAACTCGAGGAGCAACTGGAGTCATCAGATTCTTTACTCCCAACGCCCCCAAGCCCGCCAGACTCGGATTCTGACTGACCCTGAGGTTTCTCAGAGCATCTTGTATAGTTCCTAAAAGACGGTTTGACCCGGATGAATTTCTACGGGTTAGTACGTCAGTGGGCAGGCTCGAGCCCCAACCTCACCGCCCCTAAATGATAGGTCTCATATACTTGCGCCCCTGCTTTTTTAGCTTTATCCACCAACGCAGGATGCGGGTGTCCATAATTATTTCTACCGTAAGAAAATACAACATGCTCAGGCTGCGCCGCTGCTAACAGCGCGTCCGAGGTCGAGTGCTTTGAGCCGTGGTGTCCCGCCATCAAAATCTCAACATCGGGAAAGGCCAGCGCCTTTTCGACTTCTATAGAGGCGTCGCCCAAAAAGAGGGCCTTGGCTTGCTCTTTATAGTTCAGGACAAACGCAACGCTGTTATCGTTGACCTCTTCAAAGGCGTTTCGCGGCGGGTTGAGGATGTCAAGCCGAGCATCACCCAGACGCAGCGTTTCGCCGCGCGTGACCTGCACGACCTCGACACGGTTGCGCTCGGCGGCTGCCATGAGCGAATCGAAAAGTTTGTTGCCGTCATTTCTAACCCCGATAATCAGCGTCTTGACAGGCACGCGGTCCAGTACACTGATAAGTCCCTCAATGTGGTCGGTGTCAGAGTGGGAGGCTATGACTAGCTCTAACTCATCTACCCCAAGCGCCTTCAAAGCGGGCACAACGGTACGAGCACCGACATCGAAATCACTCCAAGGCGTTCCCCCACCATCAATCAAAATTTCCTTACGCCCTGGTAATCTAATGAGGGCACTGTCGCCCTGACCTACATCAAAAAAGATAACTTCTGGTACTTGATGCAGCGGAAAACTAAGCGCCGAGCACAGTGCGGCTGTTGTAACGATTAAAAGCGCACGCCAAAACCTCAACTTTTTCCAAACAGCGAGTACGAGTGCAAAAATAGCAATGTAGAAAAGCGTGTAACCTAGCGGCGAAACTTCGCCCCAGACAAGGTTAGGAAGCTTTGAACCCGCCTGCGCTACCCAGATAAGACCACTGGCAAAAAGCCCTGTAAAGAAGTTTAGAAGCGAAGCAAGCGGTAAAGCGATAAGTCCTAACAAACCCGCCAAAAAACCCAGCGGCACGAGCACCGTCGCCAGTGGAATGGCAATGATGTTTGTCAGCGGGCTAAAAATGGGCAGGCTGCCGAAGCTACTTGCTACTAGTGGCAAAGTCAACAGCTGCGCCGCCAAGCTTACGATAATACTGCCGAAAAAGAGTTTCGCCGGATGCCACCAGGCCAGCTTGTAATAGTCTTGCCCGAGTAGCCCACGCATAAGGGGCCCGGTAAAAAGCAGCAAACCCATAACGGCTAAATAAGACAGTTGAAACGAGATATCAAATAACCACGATGGGTTCCATAGCAGGGTCAGCAGCGCCGCTAACCCAAGCGACGCCCACGCCTCGATACGCCCCGCGCCGTACCACAAAAACCCAAGTGCCGCGCAGGTCATCGCGCCTGCCCGCACAATGCTAGGTGAAGGGCCGACCAAAAAGACAAAGCCAATCACGAGCAAAATTAAAAAAGGATAGCGCCGCAAGCCGAGAGGCCGAAAAGCGAAACCTAAAACCGTGACTAAGATGCCAACATGCAAGCCTGAGAGCGCCAGAATATGCGCTAAACCAGACGTTGCAAATAACTCGCGCAGTTCGCCTAAGTTATCACGAACGCCCAGCGTCATCGCTTGCATAAGTGCCGCTTGCCGTTCGCCCAGACCCGCTACCACACCGCGCCGCATCCGTTCTTTTAGGCTTGGTTTAGCAGCTCGAGAGCTGACGACCTCCTCGATATAAACTTGCCCTACCACACCGCGCCGCCGCAAGTAGCCTGCATAGTCAAAGCCACCCGGGTTCCGTTTAGTAGCGGGTTGCAAAAACGTCCCTGTCAGTTCAACCCGCCCCGCGCCCACTTCACCCTTTGGGGATAAAACGACCCTTGCGCCCTTGGGATCATCAAGTGTCAAATAAGTGCCGTCACTCACGCCGGACAGAGTTAATGTCTGTCCTGTTAAATGCACTACGGGACTACCCTGAGCTGCCCAGCTGCTAAAGCGCCCGTAGCCGAGGGGTAGGAGGAGAATGAGGGGTAAAAGAACTCTCGAGTACTTAGGCGCTGCCACAAATAAAACAACGCCAAAAGAGGCGCATGAGGCCAGCACAATGAAGGGGGGCAAGCTCTGCTGCGCCATGATAATGCCGAGCATAAGAAAAACCGCCGCAGGCAGCGACCAGGGCATAAAAGGAGAGGCGCTTTGTTCAGCTTCTACTGGAGATGATTTCTTACGAGGCGCGACTTTACCTTCGACCTTCCAACTCTTCAACCTCGACGTCACAGCTTGACCTTGTCACGCAGTTTCTCTAGCGTCTTCGGCCCTATACCTTTAACATCGAGCAAGTCATCCAACTCGCTGTAGGGTCGGCCTCTGATAATGCGCTCCGCCATAGCTGGACCAATACCCTTTAAAGTCTCGAGTTCAAAGGTGCTCGAGCTGTTTAAACTAATGCGCTCATCACCCGTGTCAGTCCCAATGCTCGGAATAAAAATCGTCTCGCCCATGTCGAGCGGGGCGGCTAGGTTGATAAGGCTTTGTTCTGCGTATGGGGTCACGCCGCCAGCCGCCGTCAGCGCGTCTTCTAGGCGTGCACCCCAAGGCAAGGTGTAGGTTCCAGGTGTCTTAACAGCGCCAGAAATAGCTACTGTAATTTCAGGTTGGGAGACGTCAACAACAGCTCTAGTCGTGGTCAAACGCGGAATGATGTTCGTTCCCGTTAAACCTAAGCAGGTGCTCAGCAGCCCCCACATAATCAAGACTTCTCCCTTGAGTCTCATGGAATGAGTGTAATAGAGGATGGCTAACGGAACTCTTAACGCCCCTTATGTGAACTCACTTGTGCGAACTTATTTGCACAAGCACCTGCGCTAGAGGGCTAGACTTAGAGACAGATGGCGCTTTTACTTTTATTCGTCGGTGCATTCGTAGGCTTGTTTTTAGGGGAGCTTGGTGGGCTGGGAGAGGGCGTTGCGTTCGGCTTTGCGGCGCTCGGCGCAGTCGTTGGCGGGGCGCTCGATGTACGCAATTTCCGGCAAGCACGCCGCGCTAAGCGAGAAGCGGCGCAACAACTCGGTGAACTGCAAGAGCGCACAAAACGGCTCGAGTCCGATGTCAAGAGTTTATACGACGCCCTGAACCGCTTAGATGTTCAAGCCCGTACAGACGTTACAGGTGCCGAAGTTTCTGAAATAGTTGAGACTGAGGTTCCCGACTTTACTGCCAGTGACGAAATAGTTACCGCCGAGTCAGAACCGCTCGAGCCGTATACAGACTTTTCAACAGGGGAAGATGTTATCTCAGAAGGTCCTACGCAAACTGAGGCCCTCAACTCTGAAGAAACTGTATCTAGTGCCTGGGAAGCTTACGAACCTGAGCCGCCTGTAGACGAGCCCCCTGTCCCTTCTCTTTTTGAACGTCTACTGGGCTTTTTCACCGGGGGTAATACGGTGGCTCGAGTGGGCATTGTGCTCCTTACGATAGGGTTGGGGTTCGCCGTTCAGTTCGCTGCGCGCGAGGGCTGGTTACCTGTCGAATTGCGACTGGCAGGGGCAGCGCTGGTGGGGCTTGTGCTGGTGGGGCTCGGCTGGCGCTTGCGGCACACGCGCAATACCTACGCGCTGAGTCTTCAGGGCGGCGGTGTGGGTGTTATCTACCTGAGCGTGTTTGCCGCTATGCAGCTTTACGGGCTTATTCCTACGACGCTGGGCTTTGTTTTGCTTGTGCTTGTCGCCGTTGCCGCCGCTGTACTGGCGGTTGCGCAAGACTCTCTTCCTTTGGCTGTGCTGGGCTCGGTAGGCGGCTTTCTGGCGCCCTTTTTTGCCGCAGGCGAGGGCGGGAGCCACGTTACACTTTTTAGTTACTACCTGGTGCTGAACGCAGGTATTTTATTGGTGGCTTGGCGCAAGGCGTGGCGGCCCCTTAATCTGGTGGGCTTTGTCGGTACGTTTGTAGCGGGCACACTTTGGGGTGGGCTCAATTACAGACCCGGACTGTTCGCAAGTACCGAGCCTTTTTTACTCACTTTTTTTGCCATGTACTTAGCGCTGGCGGTACTCTACGCCCTTAAACAGCCCCCCAAACTGCGCGGTCTTATGGACGCCAGTCTGGTCTTTAGCTTGCCCGCTGTCGCGTTCGGCCTGCAAACTGCTCTTGTGGGACGCTTTGAATTTGGCATAGCGCTGAGCGCACTTGGCTTCGCCGCTGTTTATTTACTACTCGCTCTTGCTCTGTTCAAACGCGCCCCCAAAGAACTCGGCGCACTTGCCGAAGCGTTTACGGCCCTTGGCATCATCTTTACGGCCCTTGTTCTACCCTTTGCTTTCGACGCGACCTGGGCGAGTGCCGGTTGGGCGCTCGGCGCGGCAGGTCTGGTGTGGATTGGGGTGCGGCAGCGCAGACTGTGGCTGCGCGTGTTCGGGCTAGGCTGGCACCTGTTGGCGCTCGCAGCGTTGGGGCTGCTCGCGGTGGTCAACCTGTTCAGCATGGACGGCCCTAACGCCCTAACGTTGGACGCGCTCGCCTCTGCCTTGGCGCTGCTTTTTAGCGCCTATACCCTGTACCGCGCCAGAACGGGGGTAAAGCTATGGGAGAGTTTGCTGTCGCCCGTTTATATGGGCTTAGGGCTGCTTAGTTGGGCATTTGCGGGGCAACTACAAATAGGCCGCTTAGCCGCTGACTATAACGACGCGACTTTCCTACTTTTCTTAGCTCTGACAGCACTAGTTTGTAACCTGCTCAGCCGCAGGCTCAGCTGGCCCACGCTAAATACCCCAGCACTCGGTTTACCCCTTGTTGCAGCCCTGTTTCTTCCAGAAATGTTCGATTTTCTTAACCGTTTTTCTGGCACGCCAGGTATTCCCAGTCTTAACTTTAGGCTTGGTGTTTGGGTTGCCACCATTACACTCTGCGCTGTCATCCTGCGGCGCTCGGACGCAGATAAACGGGTGCTCGAGGGTCTCTACGCACTGACCTTATGGGTTGCAGGCGCGGCGCTGCTCATACACAGTTTTGTCTTTGAAGCACTATTTACAAACCTGCGAGGCTGGTCAGTTTTAATGGTCGCCGTACCTTTTACAATGCTCATTTGGGTACTCAGCGGTCGGGAGGTTCGCATGAGAACTTGGTTACATCCCAAAGTAGACAAGCTGCTACTCTACGGCGTCGCGCCACTGACGTCGGTGCTGTGGCTCGGCAGTTTTGCCCTGAATTCCCTGCCCCCTTCAGGTGCGCCGCCCCTTCCTTACCTACCGCTACTCAATCCGCTCGACCTGGCTTTAGGTTTTGCCCTGCTTACCCTGGTACGGTTTTTACTGAGCGTGAGAGCAGAACTCGAGCTAGCTCGCCCCTTGCGGCGCAGCCTGACCTGGGCGCTGATTGCCCTGGGTTTATTTTGGACAAGCGGCATTATCACGCGGAGCGTTCACACCTGGTTCGGGGTACCCTACCGCTTTGAAGCGCTTTACGCCTCGAACCTGTTGCAAACCTCGCTGTCTATTTTCTGGTCGCTGTTTGCGCTCGTTGCTATGCTCGTCGCGCGGCGGCGCGGTAGCCGCACGCCCTGGCTCGTCGGGGCAGGCTTACTCGGGGTGGTCGTTTTGAAACTTTTCTTTGTGGAACTCGCGGGGGCTTCAGCGCTGGCAAGGGTTATTTCATTTGTCGGGGTGGGGCTGTTGTTACTGCTTATCGGCTACCTGGCACCGCTGCCCCCCACTCAAAAAACTGAAGAGGTCGTGGCGTGAAAGCAGCGGTCATCCAACTCTTCATAACGCTAGTCTCATTCGGTCTAGGACAAACGGCCCAAGACTTTGCTGAGGGCGTGCCCGTAACGCCTGTAGGTACTGACTCGGTTCAGCGTTTGGACTTACCCGCTAGCGTTTATGGGGGCGTAACGCGCCCAGACTTGGGCGACATACGCATTTTCAACGCTGCGGGTGAGACGGTGCCTTTCACCTTTCTAGAAGACAAGGGGCCTGTCTTAGACGAGCAAGAACTGCCCCTTTATTTGGTGCCGGAGGGGCTGACAGAAACCTTAGAAGAAAGTCTTTTCCTCGAGATAGAGCGCGGCGAGTCGAGTACAACCTTACGCCTCGAGACCCCCAACACCCCAACCGGGTCGAGCCGCTATATTATCGACAGGCGCGGCGTGAATTCGGCGCAGGAGCTGCGCTTTGAATGGGCCGATACCCAAGCGTTTGTTACTGAGGTTCAGCTCGAGACGAGCGACGACCTGAACCGCTGGCAGGGTGCTGGCACGGCAAGTTTGGCCCAGCTCGAGCAAGGCGACTTGAAGCTGCGTAAAGACAGCCTGAGTGCGCCGCCAGGTTCTTACCTGCGCCTAAGCGCTCTAACAGGTGAGACCTTACCCCCGCTGACACAGGTGTTTGCCAAGGTTTACCGCGACCCGCAGCGGCAAGCGGGTAAAGACCTCAACGTAGAAGCTGAGAGTGGCGAAGCAGGCCGCTATCTTTATGACCTTGGTGGTCCCTTTAAGGTTGCAAGCGTGATTATTCGCCCGCAGACGTCGGACGTACTGGCACATATCAGGCTCGAGTCCGCCGATAATCCAGACGGCCCTTGGACGACGCGCTTCGAGGGCGTCTACTTTGACCTGGTACAAAACGGGCAGCCGTTGCAGCGGGGGGACATAGACTTAGACGCCAGGGCGCGTTACTGGCGAATCCTTCCTGAGCCTGCGAACGGTTTTGGCAGCGCAGCGCCCAGCTTAAGTTTTAACACCGCTCCCGATACCATTATTTTCCTAGCACGGGGCGAAGCGCCTTTTACCCTGGCGTACGGCAGCGTCAAAACCTTACCCGAAAACCCTGGGAGCGAGATATTGAATCAAAACGTTACGCCCACAACGGCGGCAAGCACAGGCCCACCTTTTGAACTTGGCGGCGAGGCCGCGCTGAGCGAGCCAAGACCGTTTCCGTGGCAAAGTGTCTTACTTTGGACCGTTCTGATTGGTGGCGTGGGTGCATTGGGGTTTTTGGCAGTGACGCTGCTAAGGCAAAGTAGTCATTCAAAAAAGGACTAGAAAGGAGGCTCGAGAAAACTCGAGCCTCCACCGTTATTTTCGTCGTCACTTTGCGTTAGTGCAAACTCTCTTTGAGCGTCCTTAACAATTCTAAAAGCTGCTGCCCTTCGACTTCGGGCAAAATACCCCTGTGCATATAGAAATTCACGCGGCGCTCGAGGCGGTAGACTATTCTCTCAGCCAGGTAAATCCTGTCTCTGTCCAGTTGACGTTCGACAAAATCTAAAATGCGATTGATGGCTTGAGCTTGTCCACGGTTTAAAAAGCCTTCGGCTCGTAGATGTTCAACCTTCGCCCGGATCAGGTCTATGATTTTCTGCGGCTCAACCTCTAGCGCGAGGCCGACAATCACCGGGTCGTGGTCAGACGAACGGTAGGGGTTAGGCTCGAACAGCGCGTCTTGAGCGTCTTGTTTAAAGCTCGTGTCGTAGTCCAGAATGTCCGGCTCGTCAGCGTTAATGTGCCACTCCGTCGTGCCCGTAACCTGGGGCAACAGTGAGGCGTTCGCCAGTGCGTAATCCAGGTAGCCCAGTTCACCACCAAACAAGTATGAATAGGCGAGTTCGCCACCAAATTGCAGCGCCAAGTCGGTATAGCCCTCACTGGTAAACACGTCGATAGGGTCTTCTTTATCGTAGGCGTTCAAGTCACCAATAATGAGAACATCGGTGTCGCCGCTACCCGTTGGGTCTGTTGCCAACCAGTCAGTGAGCGCCTGCGCGGCTAGCGTACGCGTTAGGTTACAGCTGCCCTGCTGCGGGTCATCATCACCTTCACCACAGCCTGAGCCTTTTGATTTGAAGTGGTTGACGACGACAGTGAGAGTGCCACCTGTAGCTTTTTCAGCAAAGGTCTGGGCCAAGGCGGGGCGATTTTTAGGTTCGCCCCTGGGGCTGGTGAAACTTGCGTCCTCGAGTACTGCCGCATCCCCTACTGTCATAACTGCACCGGGTTTATAGACGAAAGCTACTTTGATTTCATCAGTACCGTCTGTACCCGTTTCAACGAAGGCGTACGTGTCTTTACCCGCTGCCGCGTTCAGCGCCTCGGTCAGGTCGTCCAGCGCGCTCGTTTCACCCTCGGGGTCGTTTTCAATTTCGATGAGGCCAACGATATCTGCCCCTGTGCCGATAATCGCGCTGACAATTTTGGCCTCTTGCCGCGCAAATTCTTCTGGGTCATCTGCCCCGCGTGAGGTTGGGAAACCGCCGCCCATACCGTCGCCGTTAAAGTAGTTGAGCACATTAAAGCTAGCGACCTTGAGCGTGCCGCCCACATTTTCAGGTTGCGCCGGACGCGGATTTTCTACGCTATAGTCTGCGCCTGCGGTGGGTTGAATGCGGTAGAGGTCGAAGGCGTAGTTGAGCACCCCAACAGTGTTCGTAACCGTATCGCCGCCACGAAAGCGGTTGTCAAGGGTAAATTCATTGCCGTTTGGGTGACGCGCGGGGTCGGGGTTTTGCGAGGTGCGTCCGTCGTCCAGTGTGATGCGAGCACTGTCATTGTAAGCGGCGCGGTCTGCGGCTGACATAGAACCAGGCTCGGCGGTAGCTGTTGGTTGATATAGGCGGTCCTCACCGGGTAGAGGTAAGGCCAACACGATTTCGCCAAAACGGTCAAAGTTGAAGTATTCGCTAATGACCAGTTCTTGTGGTAGGCGCACGTACATGCCCTCAACAGCCTCGAGCACCTCATCACTTTCAAAAGGCAGCGTGAGGTCGGTAACGGCTGGCAAGGGTAGTTTGGACTCGAGCACGCTCAAGTTCGTAACGTCTGAAAGCTGAGTGGCTTCTCTAAACTCACCTGCCGTACCCGTTACGCTGACCTTGTCGCCTACGCTAACGTCAACCGCATCACGTGCAAAAACAAAAATACCCTCGGAGGTCGCGGGGTTGTCGTCCGCGTCAGCATCCTCTTCTTGAACAAAAAAGCCGCCCAAATCGGTGCCAAACGCGTCACCATCATTGGCTTGAAAGTCACCGACGACAATACCCTCAATGGTGACAACTTGACCGTTTAGGGGTGTAGCAACGCCCTCACCCTGAATCGTGTGAATAGGCGTCACGTCGCCCGTGGGCGGCGGTGGGGGTGGCGGCGCAGTACCGCAGTTGCCGTCTGCGGCGTAGCTACACAGGGGAAAAGGCGTTTCGGCGCTGGCGTTTACTGTTTCTCCGTCCAGCGCATTGGGACCGCTAAAAGTCCAGCTACCAATCACAAAGCTCGTGCCATCGGGTCCTGTCCCGGCGCTACGGTAAGCCCAGCCGTCCAGATATTCCCAGGCTTCTCCGCTGCCATCTGTGGCAACATCACCGAACACGTCGGTAACAACGCCAGCTGTAAACAGCTCAATCGCGTCATCGCCGTTGATACTGGCAACGCTACTTGTAAAGTCAGGCGCAAAACCAAAAAAGCTCGTAAAGCCGTCCTCCTCGCTTGCCACAAAAATGTAGTCGCCTGCCTCGGCTGCGCCTGCCAGCGTAAACTCCTGCTCGCCGCCCCCGTTACCGTTATTGGCTGAGCCCAGACCGTAAATACTCAGGTCGGGAATATCGTTTACCGCATACAGCTCGATAGCTTTGGGCACGCCGCCTGACAGAGGACCATCAATCACACCTGTGATAATCAGGTCATCAGCAGGGGCCAAGGGCTCGAGCCCACTCGAGGATTGGGGGGTGGGTGTACAGGCCGCCAGGAACCCCAGTACCACTAAAACAATAATTAAGCGCCAATGCTTCATCTCAGTCTCCCTTAATACTGCTGAAATACGTTCTTTAGATAAAAAGCCTAACACGGCCTTTTCATTGACTTGTCAGTATTAGGCCCAACTAAATACGAGGCTTGATAGGGTTATTTCAGAACCGTCTCTTTTTGGGTTTTTTAGCAAAACTCCGAGGACGCCTGACGGGAGGTTTGCCTTCAACCTTTTGCCGGTAAGCGTTGACAACGCGAAAAGCGGCGACCCCGTGAACAGGCTCGAGCCCTGCCTTTTTGCGCCGAAAAACTTTTACAAGGCCCGAAGCGTCTTCAATAATCTGAAACGTCTTGCCGCTATAAGTAAAGGTCTTACCCTCTTCCATCATTCACCCCAAATTGCAAAAACTAGAAGCCGTCATCGAGAGTTATAGCGTTTTGACAAACGTTCAAAGCCTCATCATAAACAAACGACGCGCTCAGCGTTTTGCCTGCGAGAAGCTCTGGCAGCCAGTAGCGCGCGTCGTCCCACATTTCAGTGTAGGGAATGGCGTCTACAGCAAACCACTGCGGCGCAACTTCATCCAATTCACGCGGCTCGCCTTGCCAAGCAGTTGTAGTAAACACGTAAACCCTCATACTCCAGCTTGGTTTGTGGGGGAAGCGAAACTCGAGCCTAGCGACTTCGTTTGGCCCTGTCGGCGTGACCCCAATTTCTTCTTGTGTTTCACGAATAGCAGTCTCGAGCATGGTTTCACCAGGTTCTTGCCGACCGCCTACACCGACAATTTTCCCTTTGCCAAAGCCGCGCTTTTTTCTTGCCAAAAGCACCTGGTTTTCTTTTAGCAGGAGGAGCAAACTGGCTCTGGGTAAAACCTCAGTCAAGAAATTCGACTTCTAACGGGCTTTGTTGCCACAGCTTCCAAACACCGAGTTCCTGGCGAAAAATGTAAAGTGCTTCGGTGATGTTGTCCTCAAAGTCAGACTCGCCGAGCTTGGTAACCTTCTGCGTGCCACGGGCAACGGCGTAGTCACCGTCGATAGATAACAGGCGCAGCTCGAGCAATTCAAAACTAAGGTCGTAGCGTCTAAACTGCGGCTCTAAAGCGTCTTGCGTAACAACGTAAACGGATGAATCGAAATGCACGGTGAGTAAGTAACCCACCACGTCTTCTTCATTAGCAGCCGTAAAGTTTTGCTCGAGGGTAGTTTGAATGGCCGCTTCGACCTCTGTATCAGTGTTTTGGGCAAGGGTGATAGGAAGAAAGAAGGAAAAAGAAAGAAGAAAGAAAAAACAAACAATCTTTAATCTGAGATGCCTCGTTCCTCGGAACAGGCCATTCTTTAATTGCCCTTGTGGTACGAATCTCAACATATCGCACAGTCTAACGCAAGGTAAAGTGAGGACATTATGCGTACACTTTTTTCACTGTTTTGTTTGGGCTTTAGTTTTCTTAGTTTTGCACAAGAGGCTCAAGGTCCGCTTGTCGCTGATATTAAAGTAGGCATTAAAGAGGCAGCTCCTTTTGTCATGTCAGACGGTAACGGCAGCTATACAGGCATCAGCATCGACCTATGGACTGAGTTAGCTGAGCGCTTGGAACTCGAGTACAGCTTTGAAGAACGCGATTTGCAAGGCCTGCTTGACGGCGTCGTGGATGGTTCACTGGACGCAGGCATCGCTGCCATCACTATTACCTCTGCCAGAGAAGAGGTGCTTGACTTTACGCATCCCTATTATTCGACGGGTCTAACCATTGCCACGCAACCCGAAGGTGGCCTGACCCTGGGCCGCCTGCTAAGACTCTTATTTTCACGACAACTGCTGCTCGCCGTTGTCGCGCTATGCGCCCTACTGCTTGTTATCGGCACGCTTATCTGGCTCTTAGAGCGCCGCGCCAACCCCGAACATTTTGCTAAGGGTTTGGGCGGGGTGGGCTCGGGTTTTTGGTGGTCAGCCGTGACCATGACCACGGTGGGCTACGGCGATAAAGCACCCGTAACCTTTGCGGGGCGCGTGCTGGCACTTGTTTGGATGTTCGGCTCCCTCATTATTTTAGGCGTGTTTTTAGCCGCTTTTACCTCGGCCCTGACGCTCGATAATTTGGGGCCTGATATTCGCGGTGAGGAGGACTTAGCGCGAGTGCGAGTAGCGACAGCGGCGAGTTCATCGAGCGAAGCGTATCTGCAAACAAGGCGCGTCTCGAGCTTGCCCTACCCAAGTCTCAAGGAAAGCTTAGACGCCCTTGTGAGTGGCGAGGTCGACGCGGTTGTCTACGACGACCCGCTGCTGCGCTATTTGGCCAATACGCAGTTTAAAGATAAGGTGACGATTCTCGAGACGATTTTCGACCCGCAGAGTTACGGCATTGCCCTGCCCACGGACAGCGACTTACGCGAACCGATTAACCGCGTATTGCCGAGCATCGTTCGCAGCACTGACTGGCAAAACGTACTCTTTGACTACCTCGGTAATTAGTGGGAAGTTGAGGTTTGGTAGTTAGGAAATATGAGGTTGAAACTCTGAGATCTTGCACTAAGCTAGAAAGCTTTATAGGAGAGCGATTTACTCTGTATAAATCTCCCCTAGCCCCTTTTAATAAGAGGGGAACAAAAAGCTTTAGCCCCCTTAACAAGGGGTTTGGGGGATTTGCTTCTGACAATTCGAAGTTCATTACACGAGTACCTGTGTCGGCCGAACGGTTACTGCAAGATCTGAGAACTTCAAATCTAAGAGTTAGGTTTTCAATTTTGCCATTCCCAAGGAGTCTCATGACAAATCCCACGCTTCCAAACACCCAAACCAAACTCGGTATGGCACCTGGTAGCGTTGTTTATACCGGCGAACAAAAGGTTGATGAGGTCACGGTCGGGCTGATTCGCTATACCCCCGCAGAGCTTGAAGAAATACAAGGCACCACGCTCGAAGATGCTCTCGCCAAGCGTTCAGCGGACAGCGTGAACTGGCTTAATATTTCAGGGCTGCACGACACCTCGCTTATCAAAACGATAGGCGAGGTGTTTGACCTGCACCCGCTTGTCTTAGAGGACATTGTCAGCCCCAGGCAGCGCCCCAAGGTCGAATATTTTGACGGTTATATCTATATCGTCATGCGTATGCTCCGTTTTGATCGGGAGGGCGAGGTCGATAACGAGCAACTCAGTATCGTGCTTGGCCCCGACTACGTCCTGACCTTTCAAGAACGTCCTGGCGATGTGTTCGAGCCTGTACGCGAACGTATTCGCCACGGTAAGGGGCGAATACGAAAGTTGGAGCCTGACTATCTGGCTTACGCACTTATGGACATTATGGTGGACACTTATTTTGTAATGCTCGAGAGCTACGGTGAAACGATTGAAGCGCTCGAGGAAGAACTCCTGCGCGACCCCTCACCCAAATCGTTAGAAAAAGTGACAGGGCTGAAACGTGACATGCTTTATTTACGCAAAGCGGTCTGGCCCCTGCGCGAACTGATTAGCTCACTTTTGCGCGAAGACTCGAGCCTGATGGGCGAAACCGTACGCACCTTTATACGCGATGTTTACGACCACGCCATTCAGGTTATTGACACCGTGGAAACGCTGCGCGACGTACTCTCAGGCTTGCACGACTTTTACTTATCTAGCCTCAGTTTCAAAATGAATGAGGTCATGAAGGTGCTCACCATTGTCGGCACCATTTTTATACCGCTGGGGTTCTTAGCAGGCATTTTCGGCATGAATTTTGAGCGCATGCCCGAGTTGCACTGGCGCTACGGCTACGCATTCTTCTGGCTCTTAGCCCTGTCGTTAGCGGGCGGTATGCTCTGGTATTTCAGAAAGAAAAAATGGCTTTAGGTAGCTAGCACGGTTCGGGTTCAGTTATCGTAAACCAAAAATAAGGGTGAGTTTCCCTTTCTCCCCTGCTCCATCTTCAGCCATCAGTTTCAAAATCAGCGAAGACAGCGCTAAGCATATGCTGCGCATTTGCTACGCCTACAGGATTCGTTTCTAAATAATACGGAATAAATATAACCGCTTGGCTGAGCGCGTGACCCCGCGCCCGTGCCCAGGTCGCGTCATCAACATCAAGCGCAGCGCGAAACGCAGCGCGGCTCTCGCCTTCAAACAAACTCCAGGCAATCATCAGGTCGCAAGCGGGGTCGCCTACGGCTAGCCCGCCGAAATCAATCACGGCACTCAGTTCACCCCTTGTAAACAGTATATTTCCAACCAACATGTCACCGTGAAACCACACGGGAGGACGGTCCCATTGGGGCGCGTCCAGGGCACTCTCCCACACATTTAGCGCCGTATCTATATCTATCAAATTTTTTAATTCGGCAATAGCTTTACGGGTGCCTGCGTCTCTATTTGCTAAGGGCAAGCCACGAATGTTGTGCTCTGCGGCGGCTAAGCCACCCTCAGTATCAATCTCTTGTAAAGCCTTCAGGAACTGCGCGAGTTCGGTTGCTGCTCGAGCAGGGTCTTTGATTTGCTTTAAGGTTGCGTTACTACCCTCGAGCCACTTGTAAACGGCCCAATCATAGGGATAGCCCGCGCCAGCTTCGCCCCTTGCAAGAGGCTCGGGAATAGCCAGCGGAAGCTGCGGCGCAAGGCGTGGTAACCACGTGAACTCCTTATCAATCTGCCCTGTCGCCCAGTCAATGCGTGGTAGACGCACGGACATGTCATCGCCGAGTCGATAAATAGCATTATCCGTGCCTGCTGAGCGAACGGGTTTAAGGGGCAGCTCCGCCCACTTCGGGAACTGCGAAGTGAGTAAGCGGCGCACTAGCGCTTCGTCTGTCGGGACCTCGCCCGTGTGCATTCGTTTTACCGACACAGATGCCTCCTGAAAGGTGCGCTTACTTGGCTGCGGCGCCTGAGAACCCTAACATTTAGGATAAACTAGGCGCGTAACAAAATAAACCTGCTACAGGGCGCCCATGAGGCGTCGCGACCCTCTGAGTAAGCTCAGCGCCTGAACGCCTGCTTTAGAGGGGTCCACGGGGAGGCTAATATGAAACCGATTTTCTTTCGTCGCCTTTGTTTAAGGCTTATGATTCTGAGTGCAGGGTTGAGCTTAGCCCTGGCGCAAGACGCCGAAGCCTATACCCTCGAGCCACCCGGAACCGTTTTAAACAGTGTACCCTTTAGCGTTAGTGTCACGGCGGCGCGGGGCGAGAGCACCGAAGGGCTCGAACTTGTCGTCGCAGACGAGCGCTACCCCCTCACCTTTGAAGCGGGCGAGGCCAGTGCCGAAGAGATTATGGTCGCGCAAAACGGCCCCCTTAGCGTAAGCCTCGCCAGCGGTGACACTACGCTTACCGAGGCAGAAAGCAGGGCTGTGCCAGGTTGGTTTTCTATCCTGCCGCCGCTGCTGGCTATTTTGATTGCGCTGATAACGCGCCAGGTGATTCCAGCGCTGTTCTTCGGCGTTTTTGTGGGCGCGGCGATGAGCTACGGACTCTCATGGAAGGGGCTTTGGCTCGGCTTACTCGACACCCTCGACACCTATGTTTTAGAAGCCCTTGCCCCGCCCGACGGCAGCACGGGACACGCGGCGATTATTCTTTTTACCCTCATGATTGGCGGCATGGTTGGCATTATTTCGCGTAACGGCGGCATGAAGGGCGTGGTGAATAGGGTCAGCGGTTTTGCCTCGAGCCCCAAACGCGGACAACTTGTTACGAGCCTATTGGGGGTCGCTGTTTTCTTTGACGACTACGCCAATACGCTTGTCGTGGGTAATACGATGCGGCCCATTACCGACCGGCTTAAAATATCGCGCGAAAAGCTTGCTTATATTGTCGACTCGACAGCCGCGCCTGTAGCAACGATTGGCCTTGTAACAACCTGGATTGGCTTTGAGGTCGGGCTTATTGGTGACGCTATTAGCAAGATTGAGGGCTACGACGCGAGTGCTTACGCCCTATTTTTAAACTCAATCCCTTATAGTTTTTACCCGCTGCTCGCCGTCGCCTTTGTGTTTATGGTGTCTTACTTAGGCCGAGATTTTGGACCGATGCTCCACGCTGAGCGCCGCGCCCGCCAAGACGGCAAACTCACGCGCGAAGACGCAAGTGTAAATTCGGTAGAAGACGAATCGCTCGAGCCCAAAGAAGACACACCTGAGCGCGCCCTTAACGCTATTATTCCGATTATTGTTTTGGTCGCTGTGGCCGTCATCGGCCTGTTTGCCACCGGCGAAGGCGAAACGATTCGTGACATTATCGGTAGTGCCGACTCGTTTACGGCGCTTATTTGGGCGTCGCTACTGAGTGTTCTCGTCGCCATTATCCTCTCAGTGGGACAGCGCATTTTGAGTTTAGAAGAGGCGGTGGACGCCTGGTTCGCTGGGCTTAAGAATATGCTCTTCGTTATCCTCATTCTTGTATTGGCTTGGGCGCTGGCGGGCGTAACGGACGTTTTGCACACGGGTGACTATCTGGTGTCGGTGCTGGGCGATAACTTGTCGCCAGCCCTCTTGCCCTCGGTTATTTTTATCGTTGCCGCCGCTACAGCCTTTGCCACAGGAACAAGCTGGGGCACTATGGGTATTCTTATTCCGCTGACTGTGCCGCTGGCCTGGGCCATTATGGGGGCGAATGGTCTTGTCGACGCGGGGCAGTTTGCCATTATGTACGCGAGCGTATCTGCCGTTATGGCGGGCGCTGTGTGGGGCGACCACTGCTCACCTATTTCAGACACCACTATCATTTCGTCTATGGCGGCGCGCTGCGACCATATCGACCACGTTCGCACACAAGCGCCTTACGCCCTGGTGGTCGGTGGGGTCGCCCTAGCACTGGGGCTTTTGCCTGTGGGCTTTGGCGTACCCTGGTGGCTTGCCCTGGCTATTTCAGCGGCGGCGCTCGTCGGTATTTTGTTCGTCGTGGGTCGTCCTGTTGAAGGCGAAGCGCGTTCAGCTACAGTTGCGGCCTCTACCGATTAGCACGGGTTAGCGTTGAGGCGTGCTGGGGTGTGCTGAGGTTTTACAACCAGATTACAACCGCCACGCCTGTATACCTTAGTACGTACTTTGTTGATTGAAACAGTAGACCTCTTGCAAAAGTCTAATCATCGGCGATGCGAATCGGCTTTACCGTTGCTCAGTTGATACTAGTCAAGAGAAGTCTAGTGGATTCAAATATTAAGGTCTGCTAGGATAGACTTTAATTCGAAAGGAGGTAGTGCATAAAGTCTCATGTGAGAGAGGCGGTGACTGCTCTGTGCTCTGGGGTTATGAGCGCAGCTTAGGGGTTTCAGTTAGAGGTCCCAGCAGCAACATCGTCTTTACGCTACCTACTCCCGCATCATCTTGTCTCACAACTGAGCCTAAACAAACTAGAGACGACCAATCAAGCTATTTCAAAGAGGAGAAGCTGTGATGACAATTTTTCGAAGATCTTCCTGGTCCCTACTGGGTCTATTAACCCTTGTATTTTGTACCCTTGCACTCAGCAGTTGTGATACCCCTATTGGGGACGAGCTGAAAAACACAGGCAGCATTTTGGTTACCTATAGTCCTGACGACGCAGACGTATCTGTAGAAGCTATAGATGATGAGGGCGAAGCTCAGGCGGCGCAAGGCCTAGCGCCTCAGCAAACAAGCTCGAGCCTGCACTACTTAAAACCGCCAGGCGACTATTTAGTTACTGTTGAAAAAGAGGGCTATCAAACCCAGACGCGCACGGTGTCGCTCGAGGCGTCTGAAGTTGTTAGCCTAATCATCAACCTGGACAAAGACGGCGAGGGTCCTACAGACCCACCCGAACCGCCAGAGCCTGGCGACACCTCGGAGTACACGAGCGAACCCGGGCTCGATATTGACGAGGATAATGAAGTCGTCAGCGATTCGATTCAGATAGAAGACGAGGGCTTTGTCACTAATCTAGAGGTCATGCTAGACATCTCGCACGAGTGGGTAGGTGACCTTGTTGTTGAACTCGAGCACGCCGAATCGGGCAACCTTATCACCCTGGTCGAGGTGCCGAGGTCGGGACTGGACAACGTCGTACTGACCTTAAGCGACGCCGCTGAGCTTGATATTCAAAATGACGTTATTCGGGGCGTTAGCGACGACGAGGCTTTTCCTGAGGACAGCTACACACCGTTCGAGCCGCTCCGTTTTGCTTATGGCACAGCCCTGGCAGGCGAGTGGACGCTTACGGTGACAGATGTTTTCCCCAGGCTCGACGACGGTAAGCTCAACAGCTGGAGCATGAAAGTCACCTATCAGGGCGAGCAGCCCGACCCGGCTTTAGCGATTGCACCGCTTCGCGGTTTGAGCAAAACCTTAGCGCAGGGCTTTACAGAAACTTCAGAGGTAAAAATCAGGCGCTTAGCAGGCTTGACAGGACCTGTCACGGTTGAACTCGAGGACAGCGGCAGCGGCGTGAACGCTCCAACAGTTACGCTGCCAGAGGGCGAAGACGTGGCAGGTCTGCGCGTCGAGGTGAGCCCCTCAGCAGCTACGAGTGAGCGCGATATCAGCCTTGTCGCCCAAAGTGGTGAGGTCAGTGACAGCTATACATTTACGGCAGATGTCGTCAAACCCAAGAGCAAGGACGTCGAACTTTTGGCTCACATGCCCCTTGCTGACCTAGGTGAAGTTGGCGGCTCCGGTAACGACAGTTGGGGTTGGACCGACCCTGAAACGGGCAAAGACTACGCCCTTGTCGGCACCTCTGGCGGCACGGCCTTTGTCGATATAAGCGCACCTACTGCGCCTGTGTACCTGGGGTCCCTACCTACGCACACCGACCCTAGTTCCTGGCGCGACATCAAGGTGTATAAGAACCACGCTTTTATTGTCAGTGAGGCGCGCGGGCACGGCATGCAGGTCTTCGACCTGAGCCAACTGCGCTCAGCCAAAGGCGTAACCGAGTTTTCAGAAACGGCGCACTACGGCGACTTCGGCAACGCCCACAACATCGCCATCAACGAAGCAACAGGCTTTGCTTACGCCGTGGGCGCAACCGAAACCGACGGTTTTCCTAAGGTCTGCGACGGCGGCCTTTTTATGATTGATATCAACACACCGACCTCGCCCAGCTTTGCCGGTTGTTTTGCGGGCGGCGTGCCCGAGGGTAAAGAGCCTGGCGACGCCTACCCCACCGACGTTTATGTTCACGACGTCCAGTGCGTTATCTATAATGGCCCTGACGAAGCCTATCAAGGCCGCGAGATTTGTATTACCTCGGACGGTCAAATTAACGAGGAGAGCGAAGACTACGTCGCTGTTGTAGACGTCACCGACAAAGCCAATCCAGTACAGCTCTCACGCGCAACCTACCGCGACGATACAGAAGGCTACTCGCACCAGGGTTGGCTCACCGAAGACCACGCTTATTTCTTGTTCAACGACGAACTCGACGAGACAGGCGACGACGGCACACTCTCGTACATATGGGATGTGAGCGACCTGAACGATATTAAAGTCATGGACACGTTCAGAAACCCGGTTGACGCGATTGGGCACAATGTCTACATAAAAGACGGTTTTGCCTACCAAGCGAACTATACAAGCGGTCTGCGCGTTTTAGATGCACATCATATCGGTGACACAGGTTTAGAAGAAATTGCCTATTTCGACACCTATCCTGATGATGATAACGACGATACGCCCGGTGACCTGCAAGCCTTAAGCTCGAGTAGCTGCGCCCAGAGTAACGCTCGAGCCTCACAACTGCGCCGTCACCCAGAAGGCCGCGAAAGCTGCGGACTCGCTATTTTCAGTGGCGCCTGGAACAACTATCCCTTTTTTGAAAGCGGTGTGGTCGTCTTGAGTGATATCGACAGAGGTCTGTTTTTACTCAAGCCTACGCTTCACGACCATCCTTAAATCTCAGTAACGCGTGTAGGGCGCTCAAAGGGCGCCCTACACACTCTTTTTACGAGGGGAAGTACCATGCACAGATACACCTTGATAGGTTTTTGGGCGTTGCTGCTGGTGTTTATGACCGCTTGTGACGCACCGATTTTAGATGAATGGAAACGTACCGGTACGATTGTCGTTACGTTCAGCCCTGACGAGGCTAACGTCAGCGTGACGCCTTTAGATGCACAAACGCAAGCCTTCGAGAAAAAGCACCGTGAAGCGGGCGCCGTTGAGCCTCAGCAAGTAGGCTCGAGCGTCCACTATCTAAAACCGCCGGGTAAGTACCGGGTCAGCGTTTCGAAAGAGGGGTTTGACACCCAAACGCGCGACGTCAACTTGCAAGCCTCTGAACTCATAGCACTGACCATTTATCTTGATGGTGACGCCCCCGGCCCGGGTGACCCCGAACCACCCGACCCTGACCCTGGTGACCCTGACCCTGGTGACCCCGGCCCACCCGAACCCACCGACCCCGTCAGCCTAAGTGGCGTGATTTTTGAAGACAGCAATGAAAATGGGTCGCAGGACGGCGGCGAAGAGGGACTGGGCGGCTGGACCGTTTACTTAGATGCTAATGACAACGCCCTACTTGACGGGGGCGAAACCTCGGTAGAAAGTGCCCCTGACGGCAGTTATGAATTTGCAGACCTGAGTGCGGGCGAGTACATTGTTCGGCAACAAATGCCCTTTGGTTGGCGCAACGTCTCGGGCGGTGACGCTTCACCTTCGGGGCAGAGCGTTCGCTTGGGGCGCGGTGCCAGAAAAGCGTTGGATGAAAAAGACCTACCCCAAATTGTCGGTGGTGCAGACGCAATCTTTGCCAACTATCCTTTTATGGCGGCGCTGGCTACGGAAAACGGGTCTCGGTTTTGCGGTGGCGCACTGATTAGCGACAGCTGGGTGCTGACAGCGGCGCACTGCTCGGTTGACAATAGGGGTAACACTCCCGACACTGACGAGGTAAGGCTGCTGCTTGGTACGGACAACCTTGCTGACGAAGATGGGTTGCTGCTCAGAGTCGCCCAGGTTATCGTTCATCCAGACTTTGAGCGGGTTGACAAGGGCCATGACATTGCCGTTTGGCAGCTCGAGGAGCCCGTCGATATGACGGCGAACGACCTTTACAGCATTAACATGCTCGACGAAGAACAAGAAGACTTAGCCGCCGGTGACGTTTTGGCTACGACGATTGGCTGGGGCAATACGCAGACCGCGACGCCATTTCCCGACCAGTTGCAGCAGGTTCACGTGCCTATTCTGGACGCGCAACAGTGCCGAGAAACTGTACCCGAAGCAGAAAACTTCGAAACGCAGCTTTGCGCCGCCGTTCCCGAGGGTGGTATTGATTCTTGTCAGGGTGATAGCGGCGGCCCCCTGATGATTCGTTTTGACGATGAGTGGCACCACGCCGGTATTACGAGCTACGGTCTAGGCTGCGCCCTGCCAGGCTCCCCGGGTATTTATGCTCGCACTTCGGCCCTGTCTGACTGGGCTAAAGACAATGCAGTCGAAACCTCGAACGTTTACGTTCTCAATCTGGGTGAAGACGACGCAACCGGAATAGACTTTGGCAACAAACGAACCACAAGAGCGCTCGAGGGCGAGATTGAGCCCCGCTGGCAACTAACTAACTTAGTGCTGCCACAAAAGGTTGAAGCCGACACTGAACTCGAGCTTAGCTGGCGCATTATTGACGAGGGCTCACGCAGTTATGAGTGCAGCTTCGACCCCGACGGCTTAGGCTCCCTAGAAGCTGAGCCCGTGTTCTGCCAAGCAGGTGAAAATGCAGAGAGCTTTTCTGGCTTTGCTGAGGGTGTTTATCTGCCCACGCTCAATGTCAGCGCCGATACGACGCGCTTTGACCGTTTAGGTCTGACGCTCGCTGGCGACCCAGCAAGCTTTGGCCTTGACGGAGCATTGACCGAAGATGACCCACTTGACCCGGACTATTTCGGGGACTATTACATCGACTACCTAGAAATCAAGAATATTGACCCCAATCAAGCCGTGCTCGTTCGTATGACGGATAGCGAGTTTTCCCCGTTCTTCGATTTATACGACCTGAATGAGCGCGACCCTGAAGAGGGCGGCGGCTTTGTGCGAATCGATAAAATTACCGAAGACGGTTTCGCATTCTTTCCTCAGGAGGGCATTAGCTACCTGGTAGGTGTATCGACCTTTGACGAGGAAGAAACAGGCGCTTACCGTATCGAAGTTGTCAACGGTGAACTCGAGGCTGTAGATTTGGACGAATAAACGAATAAGAGTGTAAAGTAACCTCCCAGAATGACTTTCGCAGTTGTCCTGGGAGGTTACTTTTGTGCATCTTAACGCAGTGATGACTCACTCGAACCGTAAGCCCCCACCTTGACACCTCGCAAACGCTCAGCTAGGCTTAAACTTGTCACCAGGGGTGCCCGAGTATGGGCTGAGATTAAACCCTAGAACCTGAACCCGCTAATACGGGCGTAGGAAGCGTAGACAGTGTAAAGCAAACGGTGTAAACGCGAACAGGTCAAACTCTTTCTGGTGACGGAAAGGGTATTTTTTATGAAGCGATTGAAGATTGAAGATGTAAGATTTAAGATTAAGGCGGTTACTCTCTTTTTCCTTTTTCCTTTTTCCTTTTTCCTTCCAGCTTTTGCGCAAACGCTAACGGTACTCACCCATGATTCCTTTGCTATTTCAGAAGAGGTTATCGAGGCGTTTACGGATCAGACAGGTATTGAGGTTGAATTTTTGCCTGCGGGCGATGCGGGCGAGGTGGTCAATCGGGCGATTCTAACCAAGGATAATCCGCTGGGCGACGTACTTTACGGAATAGATAATAGTCTCTTAGCGCGGGCTGTCAATGAAGATATTTTCGAGCCTTATTTAAGCCCTGCACTTAACGGCGTAAACGCCCGCTATTTATTTGATGACATGGGATTTGTTACGCCTATCGATGTAGGTTTCGTGAACTTCAATATAGATAAAGCCTACTTCGAGGAGGCAGGCGTCGAGCCTCCTAGCGATATAAGCCAGTTGACCGAAAACATGTATAGAGGCCTAGCCGTTGTTCAAAACCCAGCTACGAGCAGCCCTGGGCTAGCCTTTATGCTCACCACCATTGCTCGCTTTGGCACTGATTCTGATTCAGAGGGTGAGACGACCTGGCTCGACTACTGGGCTGGGCTTCGTGATAATGACGTGCTGGTCTCGAGCGGTTGGAGTGACAGTTACTACACCTCGTTTACGCGCTACGGCGGCGATAAACCCATCGTCCTGAGTTATGCCAGCAGTCCCGCTGCGGAAGTCATGTTTGCTGAAGAGACTCTCGAGGATGCCCCGACGAGCAACCTCTTTTGTGAAACCTGCGTTTACCAGCAAATCGAAGCAGCGGGCATTCTTAAAGGTACGGAGAACTTAGAGGCCGCACAGAGCTTTGTCGACTTTATGCTGAGCGAAGCGTTTCAAAGTGACATTGCCCCGAATATGTTCGTTTATCCCGCTGTCGAGGGTGTTACCTTGCCCACCGAGTTCGAGCAGTACAGCCAGATTCCCACGCCTGAGCAAACCGCTAACTTACCCGAAGGTACAGAAGAGAACTTGCAAACCTGGCTGAGCCAGTGGACGCAAGTCGTCGAGCAAGGGCGTGACCCTGCCGACGTGCGTTAAAGCTAAAACATATTAAAACGTAGGGGCAGGCCTTGTGCCTGCCCGTTCAGCTAATAGTTGGCTCAAACGGCCTCAGCGGTCCAGGGCTCGAGCAAATATTTAAAGGCCAGGACCAGATAACCGCTTGTCACCTGTGGGGGCAACTCATAAAACGCGCCCCAAGCGGTGGCTTTATCTTCATCATAGTGCTGAGTGCGTTCCGGAAAACGTTCCAAATAAGCGAGCCGCACCGCGTGACCGACGATAACGTCCATAACAAGGTAGTCATCAACCTCGAGCTTTTTGTTTTGCTCAAACAGGGTGGCGAGTACGCTCAAGGTTTCAATGTTGACCTGGCGGTACTCGGGCGAGGCGATTTTGTTGAGCAGATGCTCGACGCGCAAGGCAAACTTTTGCTCACCGGGCGTGGTTTCCGCGAGCAGGCGGTCACTTTCTAAGCGGTTACGGCGCTCTAACTTATCGCCGATAATCAGGCCCCGGCAGCGGCTCATAAGCTGCCAAACATTTTCGAAAAAGCCCTCGGGCTCACGGCTAAGCACACCTTCGCGTTGTCGCCAGCGCCACCAGCCGCCCTCGGGTGGTTCGGTGCTGGTAGGGGTGAGCGTGTACAAAAGCTCGTCTTCAGCGCGGTTGACCTGAATATATTCCTGGTGCTTAAGGACTTGCTCCTTGTCGCTATAGCTCAGCAGTACCCCGTGCAAACGCTCTTGAATTTCAGAGGGCGGCAGGTGCATAAGACACTCGTAGCCCTCGTCCTGCGTCATTCCTAGCTCGAGGGCCAAGTCACTCACCAAAAGCAAGATGAGGTAGCCAATTCGTAGTGTTAAAAAACCTTTGAACAGCGCCGGTTCGGCGCGAATGAGTAAGCCCAGATAAATCAGCACTTCCTGGGTTAACACACGGTCACGAATATCCTCGCGGCAAAATTCTTCGATTTTTTCTAACAGTTCGGCCTGGGGCAGGGGCCGCGTGATTAGCGAGCGTTCGCTATAAGCCTTACCAATCATCAGCGACTTTTGCAGCACCAAAATATCGATAAGGCTGTCACTGAGCGATACGTCAACCTTGCCCAGCAAGCCCGCCGCGCGGCGCACAATCGCCCACAAGCGCAGCTCACCTGCGTAAGCGTAAACCTCTTCTAGCAGAGTCTCGGTACTGCCCAAACCCAAATCAAAGTCAAGCCCGAAACGCCGCGCACAGACCGTTAAAATCTCGATTTGCTCGTAAAGGTTGTCCGAATTATCCAGGCGCTCAGCCAGGCGTCCCAGTTCCGGCTCGAGTTCAAATGCCAACTCCTCTTCGGGCCTGAGTTGGCGGGTCGCCGCCCTGGAAAAGCTCAAGCGGCGCTTCTCAGGCTCAAGCGGCGTCATGCCTGTTTCAGGAAACGCGAAGCCGTGCAGGTCGTCAATACGTTCGGTATTAGCGGTTTGCATAAGCAGGTTTAGGGGTGCGAGTTTCACAGGAATGTCCTCGCTACCGCGCAGCTCATTGACAACGGCGAAAAAAGCCTCTTCGCTCGAGTCTAAAAAGCTCCTCGTCAAATAAAAGGTCATTGTCGGGCGGCCCACGAGCGACCAGTAGCGGTGCAGATAGTTAAGCTCACTTTTAAAACGCGCCGCTAAAAAGTGCGCGTCGAGCGACAAATAGAACTCACGCTGGTCGAAAAAAGCAGGCGGGCACACAACCCACTCCCCCCTAAGGCGGAACAGCCTCGAGGTCGAAAGGGTTAAGAGCCGCCGCACCGGACGCCCCGTCTCGATCGCGTGCCGGAAACCCCGCACGACCGAGCGCAGGTACCCGGTAGTCCGTGCCTTCGACGACGAGGGTGGCCGCGACCGGCGAGGCGAGCGGTACGAGAGCGGAACGTGCGGTGGACGGG
>ENA-ORXM01001040-ORXM01001040.1-marine-metagenome-genome-assembly--contig:-NODE-1040-length-41576-cov-7.884383_pt1 | contig 41576 bp, 42 predicted proteins | sample MGYA00237867_ERZ511480 | MGnify/ENA primary metagenome ERZ511480 (study PRJEB26309, sample SAMN06266103) | marine metagenome | isolation source: Algal blade | place: United Kingdom:Sidmouth, United...
GTCGTTGGGGTCAACCCCAGACGGCCGAAACCATTCGAGTGAAGACGACGACCAGACGCGTGGAGCGAACGAATCGACGCCGCCCAGGAATGGGCGTACGCCCACTGTCAGGCGAGTTGGCTGACCTCGGCGTCGATGCCTGCGGTGAATCGCCGCATGTGCACCGACAGCGCGATACCGACGCCGATGTAGGACGCCAGCACCGAAGAACCGCCCGATGACACAAAGGGCAGCGGAATACCGGTGATGGGCATGATGCCCATGGTCATGCCTATCGATTGGAACATCTGGAATGCGAACATGGCGAACACGCCCGTGACCAGATAGCTGCCGAACTCATCGCCGGCCAGTCGAGCCATGCGATACAGACGCCACAGCAACAGGGCAAAGAAGCACAACACCGTCACCCCACCCACAAAACCGAGTTCCTCGGCGATGACGGTGAAGATGAAGTCGTTCTGTTGCTCGGGCACCAGACCCGACTTGGTCTGGGTGCCTTCACCGAACCCGGTGCCCCGGATGCCACCATTGCCGATGGCGATCTGAGCTTGGTTCTGGTTGTACGCCGCCAGGCTGTTCGACTCAGGGTCCAGGAACGAATCAAAGCGCGCTCGCTGGTAGGGCTCGAGGAACCCCGAGTTGATGAGCAACCCGACGGACAAGGCCGCCACGAGCACCAAGAAGATCAGGTGATGGGCCTCGGCTCGACCGACCATCAGCATGGCCGCGGTGATGACCAGCATGACCATGGCTGTCCCCAGGTCGGGTTGGCGCACCACCAGCACGATCGGCAGGCCTGCGATCCCGATCACGACAGCCAACGTGCGTAGCGGCAGTGCACCCGCTGGAGCACGCGAGAGCAACGCAGCAACAGCCACGATCAGCCCGATTTTGGCGAATTCCGACGGCTGAGCCCGCACTCCACCGAACTCGAACCAGGAAATCGCACCATTCACCTCGACACCGGCAAACAACACCAGCGCCAGCAGGCCGATCGTTGCTGCGTAGCCCGCGAAGGCGAATCGAAGCAGCCATCGATAGTCGAAGAACACGATGAACACCACGAAGACAAGCCCAACCGCCAGGAAGACCGCTTGGCGTTCCACGAAGGTGGTGACATAGTTCTCGTCGTCGCGTCCGCGGGTAGCGCTGTAGATGCCCAGCAGTCCAATGATCCCGAGACCCATCGTGGCCAGCACCGGAGAAATGTCGATGTGCCACCATGGCGAAGCCGGATCGCTGCGAGGGTTCAACGAGTTCGATGTTTCGAGCATGGTCATGGCTCACCACCACCTTCGTCGTCGTCGGGCACGAGCACCAAAATATCACCGTCGGCGGTAGTGGTCCCAGCAGTGGTTTCATCTGAATCCGATGCCGCCGGAACCAGCACTTCGAATTCGCCGGGCGTGATGCCGCTCTCGAGTGCAACCTCGGCTGCTGCGGCTTCGGCGGCCGCTGCTGCGGCTTCGGCGGCGGCTTCGCTCTCGGACAGCAGCCGGGCTTCTTCGGCGGCCAGTGCTTCGGACTCGCTGATCAGTTCATCGGCTTCAGCCTCGGTCGGCACCACGTCGATGTCGCCGGTGGCGATACGCCCGAATACCGCAGCAACGACTGGTGCAGCGGAATCGCCGCCGAGCCCGGCCTGCTCGATATAGGCAACGGCGGCGTACTGCGGATTGCGACAAGGTGCGAACGCGGCGAACGCCGCATTGTCCTGCTTGGGCGGATTCTCCACCGTTCCGGTTTTGCCGCATACAGAGAACGACGAACTCGGGAAGTCCTCGAATGCCTCGCGTGCGGTTCCGCCTTCTCGTTGGGTCACGCCCGCCAAACCGTCGACCAAGGGGGTGTAGAACTCGTCGGGCATGTACAGCTCGTGGATCAGGCGCGACGGGAACTCGAGCACCACTTCGCCGGTGGCGGTATCGATCACGGCTTCGGCCAGCATGGGTGAGTACACCAGACCCCGGTTGGCAATGGCCGCATACGAGTTGGCCATCTGCAGTGGGGTTGCCAGCAAGAACCCCTGACCCACAGCCATGTTTGCGGACTCGCCCGCAGTTCCCGGTAGTGGCACGTCGCCGGAACTGGCGTTGGGTATGGCGGCGTAGTTCAATCCGTAGCCGAAGTCCTGGGCGATGTCGACGAGCTGATCGGACTTGAATCCCTGGCGCACGTTGAACTGGTAACCGAGCTGGCCAAAGAAGACGTTGCTCGACTCGGTGATAGCGACCTCGAGGTCGACTGCGCCCAAGTCCTTGTTGCTGGCGTTGCGCAGCACGCAACCGGGACCCGAGCAGCCCGGAATCGTCCAGGTTCCCTCGTCGACCAGGAACTGGCGACGCTTGAGGTAGCCGCGGTCACCCAGCAGCCCGGAATCAAGCGCTGCGTAGGCGGTGATCAGCTTGAATGTCGATCCGGGTGCGTACTCGGCTTGGGTGGCACGGTCGAACAAGGGCGTGGTCTCGTCGGAGTTGAGCACTTCGTACGCTCGCTCGCTGATCCCACCCAGAAATAGCCTCTGGTCATACGTTGGATACGACGCCATTGCCAGGATGCGAGACCCATCAGGATCGAGCAGGACCATGGCGCCGCCTGGAGCGTTGTACGGAATGATGTCGTCTTTGTCGGTCTCATCGAGCTGCAGCCGAGCGCGGCGAATCCCTGCCGCCAGTTCTTCTTCGACCATGGCCTGCAGGTTGATGTCGATGGTGAGCCGCACATCGTTGCCGGGCACTGCCTCCTGCGTGCTGATGACCGCTACCCGATCGCCGAAGGCATCTACTTCGATCTCCTCGACCTGAGGTGTGCCCCGCAGTATGTCCTCGAAGCTCGCCTCGACCCCGGCGATACCGATTTCGTCGGTGGGCTGGTAGAGCTTGGCGCTCTCGCTCACCTGCAGAAAGGTCGCCTCGTTGATGGCGCCCACGTAACCCAACAGATGCGACGCTCGCGAGCCGTACGGGTAGAACCGCACGTTCGTCTTTCTCACCTCGACACCCGGAAAATCATCTTCGCGTTCGCCGATCAAGATGCTGAATCGCTCGGGCACATCTTTCACGATCGGCACGACGTCGAAAGGGCCATAGCGTTGGTCGGCCAGGGCGGCTTCGATATCGACCGCCTTGATCAAGCGACCCGCATCACTGATTTCTCGTGCCAGTTTGATGGCGAACTCGCGTTGGTCCGAGGCCCGAGGTAGCGATTCGTTCAGCGTGAACTTGTCGACCACGACCTCGTTCACCAGCCGGTTGTCGATCAACACGTTGTCGTTGCGGTCGAGCACCCGGCCGCGGGGTGCGGAGGTGAACACTGTGCGGTTCAGGTTGGCGCGAGCCTCGGTCTGGGCTTCAACGCGTTGGGTTTCGGCCACCTGCAGATACCACAGGCGGGTGAAGAGTGAGACGAAGAGGCCGACGACGAGAATACCCAGCATGGCCAGTCGCAGCGGCGACTGTTCCTTCATGTGACGAACCGCTTCTGGCCAAGTGGATCAACGGCCCACATCCAGTGGGCGATCCACATCATCGCCACCGAGAGCACTGCGTTGATCAGCGATGCAACGAGCACGATGCGGGTGATAGGCGATTCGAGAAAAGCGGTTTCGCCCAGGGTTATCCCGATCCCTGCAAATGCGGTCATCCCGATCGCAGTTCCTGCGCCGATCGCCAGCGCAGCCACGACTGGCGACTCTTCGATGCGATCCATGAACAGGTGCCCAGCGGCCCAACCGAGAACGCCGAAGATGAGCGCTCGCAGGCCAATGGGTGTGAAGAAGAAGAGATCGACGGCGAATCCGAACAGGAATCCGAAGTAGGCCCCGCGCTCGACTCCACCGGCCAAGCCAGCAGCAATGACCAGCCCCAGCGGTAGCTCCGCGGCCACACCCGCAATGCGCAGGTCGGGAGAAACGTCGAGATGAAAGATCAGCACGAGCAGCGCGATGACGACAACGCGCAGGCTCCAGGCAGATCTCATGGTGCTGATTCTCCATCAACTGTCCACAGAATTATCGTCACGAAGCGAAGATCTTCGAGATCGGCGATCGGCCGAACACTGATCTCTTGTTCGAGAAGGCGTGAGTCGAACTCGACTGCGCTGATCACGCCGACCACCAGGTCCGGTGGGTACGAACTTCCTTCGATACCGCTGGTCACGACCTGATCACCGACCTTGATCACGGTTTCTTCGATGATGCCCTCTTTGACGACCAGATCCTGGCCGATGCCCTGGCCACGAGCGAGAGCGACTTCGCCGGTGCCGACCACCCGAATGCCCAACGGGAATTCGGGCTGGTGCAGCAATCGCACCTGGCTGAAACTGTCCTGCACTTCGGTCACGCGGCCCACCAGACCTGCGCTCGTCACGGCCGGCATGCCGCGAAGCACGCCATCGTCGCGACCGCGATCGATCTCGATGGTGTAGCTCTCGAAGTTTCCGGGCCGGTCGATCACCTGGCCAACGACGGTGTCGGCGCCACCGATGTAGTCGATGTCGATTTCTTCCAGTAGTGCTCGAAGCGAGTCTTCGGCGGCGCTTGCTTGAATCGCGTTGCCCTGCAGCTCCGCCAGCTCCTCGCGTAGTCGGGCGTTTTCGTCTTCGAGATCCTCGAACTCGGTGAAGGAACGCCACGCGTTGGTGATGGGCGAGGTGATCGAATCGGAGCTGTTGGTCAGCGGATCCACGATGCTTCTCGCCGCCGACTGCACCTGATTGAGGGGCCGAAATCCTTGGTAGTCGAGCGACAGCAGTGTGATCGAAGTCAGCAACAGGAGAATGAGGGTTGTTCGGCGGCGGCGGCGCGGATCAAGGACAGACATAGATCACGCAAGCGGAACGATGCCCACTTGCTGTTGGTTCAGTCGTGCGCCGAAGAGAAGAGGACATCCTTGAGTGCGTCGAACTCTTCGAGGGTTTGCCCCGAGCCCAGCGCAACCGCATAGAGCGGATCAGGAGCGACCATGACCGGCATGCCGGTTTCATTGTGCAGGCGCTGCGGCAGCCCAGCCAACAACGCGCCGCCACCAGCGAGCATGATGCCGCGCTCCATGATGTCGGCGGCGAGTTCGGGGGGCGTGTTGTCGAGCGTGATCTTCACGGCGTCGACGATCGATGCCACGGGTTCCTGGATGGCTTCGCGAACCTCGATGGTGGATGTCACCACGGTCTTGGGCAACCCGGTGACCAGGTCACGACCGCGAACTTCTGCGTACATTTCTTCGTGGAGCGGCCAAGCGGACGCCAACGCCAGCTTGACGTCTTCGCTGGTGCGTTCGCCCAGCACCAAGCCGTGTTCTTTCTTGGCGTACTGCATGATGGCATTGTCGAGTTCGTCGCCACCGACTCGCACCGACTGGCTTACGACGACACCGCCCAGTGAGATGACGGCAACCTCGGTGGTACCACCACCGATATCGACGATCATGTTTCCGGCCGGTTCTTGCACTGGCAGACCAGCACCGATCGCTGCGGCCATCGGTTCTTCGATGATGAAAGCCGGACGGCGCGCCCCGGCGAACTCCGCCGCCTCTTGCACGGCGCGCTTTTCGACCCCGGTGATGCCCGACGGCACACAGATCACCATGCGAGGTTTCGCGAACCGGCTGGGGTGCACTTTCTGGATGAAGTGGCGCAGCATGCGCTCGCATACGTCGAAGTCGGCGATCACACCATCTTTGAGCGGGCGGATTGCCTGGATGTGGTTGGGCGTGCGACCAATCATGCGCTTGGCATCGGAGCCAACAGCCAGCGCTTTGCCGTCGTGCACATTGACCGCCACCACCGACGGCTCGTCGAGCACAATGCCTTCGCCGCGCACATAGACGAGGGTGTTGGCGGTGCCGAGGTCTACCGCCATATCCCGACTCACGAGTCCGGCGACGCTGTTAAAAAGGCTGCTCATCGTTCAAAGCTGCTTGGTGGGCAATAGGTCGTTTGACATAGTCTGCGCCAAAGCGCGGAGCCAAGTAAGGACACCCTCGCAGGATATGCGGCTTCTGTAAAGAAACTGCAACAAAAGGCTGCCTCACCAGCAACACGGTTCACAGGGACAACTTTGTCACCACGGAAGAGGTATCTCCAAACGGTGCGAGATCCCCAAACTCATCCGGATCTGCTCGGGTTAGGTGTCAGCCGAGTTCGGGGAAGAACAACGCGATTTCGCGGGCTGCGGACTCGGCGGAGTCCGAGCCGTGCACCAGGTTCTCGGTGAACAGGGTGCCGAGGTCACCACGGATGGTTCCGGGTGCGGCTTCGGCCGGGTTGGTTGCGCCCATCAGGTTGCGCACCATCGACCAAGTGTCATCGGTACCTTCGAGCACCAGTGCGACCGCAGGCGAGCGCCCGATGAACTCGACCAGTCCGTCGTAGAACGGTTTGCCAACGTGCTCGGCGTAATGCTGGCCAGCGAGGTCGGTGTCGATAGTGAGCATGCGCATGGCCACGACCGACAGGCCTTTGGTTTCGAAGCGGCGGACGACTTCGCCGACAAGACGGCGCTCGACAGCATCGGGCTTACAGAGAACAAGAGTGCGATTCACGTGCGTCAATTTACCGCTGCCCGTCGTGGATACCGCGGCTCGTTACCGTTCGGCGAGAAGCCGATCACGAATTGCGCCCGCCACGTAGAGCGAGCCGGCTACCAAGATGGCGTCGCCCTCGGTTGCGAACGACAGCGCCAACTCGATGGCGTCGGAGGGACTGGTGGCGACCTCGGGCTCGATGCCTATCGACCGGGCCGCATCCGCCAGCTTGGTAGCGGGCATGGCTCGGGGCCAGTCGGGCTGGCACGCAATGACGATCTCGGCCTTGTCGGCGTCCAACGCCTGCAACATTTCGACTGGATCCTTCTCGTCCATCATGCCGACGATCAACATGCGTTGGCCAAAGGGCGTGAACACTTCGGCAAAGGTTCGAGCGGCAGTTCGAGCTCCGCCGGGGTTGTGAGCCCCGTCGATGACGATCGTCGGCTCGGCGGCCAGCACTTCAAATCGCCCTCGCATCGCAGCTTGCCCGAGCGCGGCATCGAGCGGTTCCCGATCGAGCGGTCCATCCAGGAACGCTTCAGCAGAAGCAATCGCCAAGGCAGCGTTGACCCCTTGATGGCGGCCGTGGAGCGAAACCATCACGGCTTCGTAGAAATCGCCGGGCGTGCGGACATCGATGACTCGACCGCCCACACCGGGGAGGTTCGACGACAGGTCGAACTCATGGCGCAATCTCAGAATGTGTGCGGGTTGTTCGGCTTCGAAGAAATGGTGCAGGTCTTCGTCGAGGTCACCGAGCACCAGCGTGGATCCGGGCTTTACGATGCCGGCCTTCTCCGATGCAATGGCTTCTCGCCATCCCTCGGCGCCATCGGTGTGATCCTTGCTGATGTTGGTCACCACGGCGACCGCCCCATCGACGACGTTGGTCGAGTCGAACCGACCCAGCATTCCGACCTCGATCACCATGACATCGACTGCAGCGTCGCTGAAGGCACGAAATGCGGCTGCGGTCACCAGGTCGAACCACGACGCCGCTATCTCGCCATGCTCGGCCGCGAGTCGGACCACTTCGAGGGCTGCGGCAAAGTCGTCGTCGCTCAGAGGCTCGACATCGATCTGGATCCGCTCGTTGATCACACTCACATGGGGGCTGCCGTAGGTGCCGACCCGCAGTCCGTGCTCGCGCAGAATCAACGAGATCATGTGGGCGGTGGAACCCTTGCCATTTGTGCCTGTCAGGTGGATCGCCGGCGCATCGAGATGCGGATCACCCAGCAGTTCCAGCAGAGATCGGATGGTCTCGTTGCCGAGCCCGTCGGTAGCGCCGGCCTTGGGCAGGCCCTTTGCTTCGAGGCTGACCTGCGCGTCGAGCCATCGCAGTTCACGTTCAAGAGTCATCAGCGCAGCACGCTAGCTGCGAGCCAAGCCACCGCGCTGCGAATCTCCGTCATCAGCACCTGACGGTTGCCGTCATACGGGAGAAGGCTGGATCAGCTGGCGGCGCGCTTGGAAAGTTCTTTCGCACTGAGTAGCAGCGGCGGACTCACACCGTGCACTGCTTCGGCGGTGACTTCGACTCGGGCGATGTCCTCGGCGCCGGGCAGATCGAACATGACGTCGAGCAGCGTTTCTTCGAGGATCGAACGCAAACCGCGGGCACCGGTACCCCGCTCGAGCGCGGCGTCGGCAATGGATTGCAGCGCCTGGTCGGTGAATACCAGCTCGGCGTTCTCGAAGGCGAAGTAACGCTGGTACTGCTTGACGAGCGCATTCTTTGGTTCGGTGAGAATCTGGATGAGCGCTGACTGATCGAGGTTGGCTACCGAGCCGATCACGGGCAAGCGGCCGATGAATTCGGGAATCAGCCCGAACTTCATCAGGTCTTCGGGCTGGACCTGGTCGAACAGCTCACCGACATTCTTGTCGTTCTTGTCGACGATGTCGGCACCGAAGCCAACGCCGCCGCGGCCGATGCGCTGCTCGATGATGTCTTCGAGACCAGCGAATGCGCCACCACAGATGAAGAGGATGTTGGTGGTGTCGATCTGAATGAACTCTTGATGAGGATGCTTGCGACCACCCTGTGGTGGTACCGATGCAGATGTGCCCTCGAGGATCTTGAGCAGTGCCTGCTGCACACCCTCGCCCGAGACGTCTCGGGTGATCGACGGATTCTCACTCTTGCGAGCGATCTTGTCGATCTCGTCGATGTAGATGATGCCGGTCTCGGCGCGCTTGGCGTCGTAGTCGGCAGCCTGCACCAACTTGAGCAGTATGTTCTCGACGTCTTCGCCGACATAGCCGGCTTCGGTCAGCGCGGTTGCGTCGGCGATGGCAAACGGCACGTTGAGCATGCGGGCCAACGTCTGGGCCATGAGTGTCTTGCCGGTGCCGGTCGGCCCCAGCAACATGATGTTGGACTTCTGCAACTCGACATCGTCGGTACTGGAACCGATCTCGACCCGCTTGTAGTGGTTGTAGACCGCAACGGACATGATCCGCTTGGCGTTTTCCTGGCCGACGATGTACTCGTTCAGGAAGGCATTGATTTCACGGGGCTTGGGTAGCTCTTCGAAACCCAGTTCAGCCGGTTCGGCCAGTTCCTCTTCGATGATCTCGTTACAGAGATCGATGCACTCGTCGCAGATGTACACACCAGGGCCAGCGATCAACTTCTTGACCTGCTTCTGCGACTTGCCGCAGAACGAGCATTTCAGCAGTTCCCCGCTGTCTCCGAATTTCGCCACCGGCGATTCTTCTCCCTGTGTGAGGTGATCGAGCCGCCTTCTGCGCCTCGACTACTCCGTCCCGGCGGCCACACTAGGCGACGCGCACGGTACGGGCAGGGAGTTGCGGCAGAAATTCGGTCCAACTACGTGAAATCAGTCAACACCCTTGATTGCACCCGTGTTGTCGACGGCATTACGAACTTCGATGACCTCGTCGATCAGGCCGTAGTCCTTGGCTTCTTGGGCCGTCATCACGAAGTCACGATCGGTGTCGGTGCTGATCTTGTCGACGCTCTGACCCGTGTGAGCCGCCAGCAGTTCTTCGAGCGCCAGCTTCATACGTTGGATCTCAGCCGAGGCAATCTGTAGATCCGAGACCTGGCCTTGAGCACCTGCGTAGGGCTGGTGGATGAGAATGCGGGCATGGGGCAAGGCCAAACGCTTGCCGGGCGCACCTGCTGCGAGCAGCACCGCCGCCGCACTGGCTGCCTGGCCGAAACAGATGGTGGCGATGTCGGGCTTGATGTACGACATGGTGTCGTAGATTGCGAACAAGGCGTTGATGTCGCCGCCTGGACTGTTGATGTACAGGTTTATGTCGCGGTCGGGATTCTCGCTCTCGAGATGCAGCAGCTGGGCACATACGAGATTGGCGATCGTGTCATCGATCGGCGTGCCGAGAAAGATGATGTTTTCTTTCAGCAGCTTGCTGTAGAGGTCGTAGGCCCGTTCACCACGGTTGGTTTGCTCGATGACGCTCGGGACCATGTAGTTGCGGGGGTTGATCGTGTTCATGCGGTGTTCCTACTCTTCTTCGGCTTCTTCTGGGGGCTGCGCTGCGAGTTCCAACGCATCTTTGTCGATAGTGTTCCCGTCTTCGTCAACGACCTCGACTCGTTCGAGCAGCCAGTCGACCGCCTTGCGCTTCGAAATGTCGGCCTTCATCAGCATGAGCTGGTTCTTGGTCGAAATCTGGGACTTGAGATCGTCGAGCGACATGCCGCTGTCTTCGGCCAGCGCCGCAAACTCGACATCGACGTCGGCGTCGTCGGCGTTGAGCCCCTCGGAGGTGGCCAGCGCACGTAAGGCTTGGTCCACCTTGACCGACGCGATTGCCGGCTCTCGCATCTGTTCGAACATGTCGTCGACACTGGTGCCGGTCATCTGCATGTATTGCTCGAACCCGATACCCATCTGTTGGAGACGGCGAGCCATGTCTTCGACCTGCTGACGCACTTCGGTGTCCACTAGCGCAACCGGCGGCTCGTCGGTGACAAGCGCACCGAGCGCTTCGGCGGCTTTTTCACGCCACAGGTTGTTCGACCGAACAGCCTTGCCCGTGGTCATTTCTGCGACCATGTCGGCGCGCCACTCGTCTGCGGTTGCAAAGTCGGTGGCGTTTTTCACGACCTCATCGGTCAGTTCGGGCAACACCTGTTCCTGGATGTCTTTGATTTCGACCACAAAGCTGAGCTTGCCGTCTTCTTCGGGATCGGGATGATCGGCGTCGAATTCGATGGAATCGCCGATGCTGGCGCCCAGCAGGTTTTCGTCGAAGTCAGGCACCAAGCCACCCGATCCGACCTTGTAGGAGTAGTCACCGGCGGTCAGCCCTTCGACTTCTTCGCCTTCGTGGGTCGTGACGATGTCCATCGTGACGGTGTCGTCGTCGGCCGCAGCACGTTCGACCGAAGCCAGTTCGCCGAACTGGGTCAGAAAGCTGTCGATACGTTCTTGGATCTCGTCGTCGGTCGGCGACGGCGCCGGGATTTCGACCTTGATGCGGTCATAGCCGGAGATCTCGACCTCGGGACGCACGGCAACGACAGCATCGAACTGCAGGTCGCCTGCCTCCATTCCACCGGTGATGTCGTACTCTGGAGGGCTGATCATGTCGATCTCATGATCGCCCAGCGCACTCAGGAAATAGTCGGGGATGCTGTCCTCGAGCGCCTGGCCACGGGCCATGCCGCTACCGAAGCGGGCTTCGAGCACCTTTCGGGGGACTTTGCCCTTGCGGAAGCCGGGCAGGTTTACATCACGCCCGATCTTCTTGAAGGCCTTTTCGACCTCGACTTCGAACTCTGCGGCTTCAACTTCGACCGACAACTTCACTTTGTTGTCGTCGAGTTCCTCAACGGTGGTCTTCACCGCCGTGAGTGTAGAGGTGGCGCCGCAAAGTCGCTGCGCTCAGATTCCTGATTTCTGGGCGCCATCTGTCCCTGGCCCAGAAACCCACACCCCACAAATGGACCGCGATATCGCAACGGGCTGGGGTGACTTCCGATAGGCTCGCGGACGCTAGCGGGTGTAGTTCAATGGCTAGAACCTCAGCCTTCCAAGCTGATGATGAGGGTTCGACTCCCTTCACCCGCTCTACCTGGGCAGCATGGACGTTTCCGACCTGTCGCGAAAGTAACGTGTCGCCCAGGCAACTTTTGGTCGTGGGTTCACGCTCTCTTCCAAGCAGCGAGCTAGGATTTCGGTTCGCTGGATCGACACCTTCGAGTGGCGATCATCCCTTTCGTTACGCCCTTCGCGGAGATACCTCACATGATGCTGCTCGACCCAGACCTGCTTCGATCGAAAGCCGATGAATTTGATTCCGGTCTTCGTGGGTACCAGAAGACCGATGTCGCTGCTTATCTCGGACGTATCGCCCTTGCCGTGGAGGTGCTGGGCGAAGAGAGCGGTCCGCCACCGGCGCTGCCCGCCGACTTTCAACCCGATGCCATCCGGGGTCACGAGTTCGACATCGTCTGGCGTGGGCTGGACCGCGACGAGGTCCGAGCGTTCCTGGGGCAGTTGGCCGACGAACTCGAGGGTCGTCTGAGCGGAGAATCATCCGCCGGCGCTCGCACCCCAGCGGCCCCAGAGTCCTCGGGTATCTCGGCTCCTGCCGCCGGTGTTGCTGGTGTGGCTGGCGCGGCTGCTGCAGTCGGTGGTGTGTCCATGAGCGACCGTATGCGCGAAGCAAGCGCAGATCTGGCACCACCAACCGCCGATACCGTCCGCATCGAAGCCCCCTCGGCCGAGTCATTGGTTCCCAAGATCGAAGCTCCCGATATCGATTCGAGTCTCCCGACCGGCGATGTACCCACAATTTCTGCTCCGTCGGTAGATGTCCCTGCAGTCGATCTCCCTTCGGTCGAGGCACCTGGTATCGAGGCACCCTCCATCGACGTCCCCAGCATCGAGGCGCCCTCCATCGACGTCCCGAGCATCGAAGCGCCATCCATCGACGTCCCCAGCATCGACGTCCCCAACATCGATGTGCCCAACATCGAAGCGCCGCCCATCGACGTGCCCAACCTCGACACCCCGTCGATCGACCTACCCAACCTCGACGCCCCCAGCATCGACACCCCGTCGATCGACCTACCCAGCATCGACGTCCCCAGCATCGACACGCCAGCCATCGATCTACCCAGCATCGACGCCCCCAGCATCGACACCCCGTCGATCGACCTACCCAACCTCGACGCCCCCAGCATCGACACCCCGTCGATCGACCTACCCAACCTCGACGCCCCCAGCATCGACACCCCGTCGATCGACCTACCCAACGTCGACGTCCCCAGCATCGACACGCCAGCCATCGATCTACCGAACGTCGACGTGCCGAGCATCGACACCCCCACCATCGATGCACCCACGATCGATGCACCCAGCATCGACGTGCCCACACTCGATACGCCGTCGATCGACGTGCCCGATATTGCCGTGCCCAGCATCGATCAATCAGGGGTTGAGCCCGTCACGGGCGAAGTGCCTGTCGTGTCGATCCCTGATGCTGGCGGTGAGCCCTACGAAGCCGGAATCGAAGAAGCCGGAATCGAAGATGCCGAGATCATCGAGGCACCCGACGCAGCACGCGCAGCTCAGGAAGCAGCTGAGGAGGCCGACCAAGCAGCTCTGCATGCCGAAGCCGAAGCTGCGGCCGCAGAACAAGCCGCACAACAAGCCGAAGCCGAAGCCGAGCTTGCTGCACAAGAAGCAGCGGCAGCCGCCGAACTTGAAGTAGAACAAGCAGCCGAGGCTGCCGCAATCGCCGCCGCCGCCGAGCGCGACGCACAAGAAGCAGCCGAGGCTGCCGCAATCGCTGCCGCCGCCGAGCGCGACGCACAAGATGCAGCCCGAGTCACCGACGCCGCGGTAGCTGGCGAGGTCGCCCCACTGGCCGATGAAGATCTCTCCGTCGGCTCGCCATTCGTCGACAGCGACTTCACCGTGGTCGGCGACCAGATCGAAGACCTGCTGCGTGCTGCACACGAGAGCTCGTTGTCCATCCGCCAAGATGCCGCCCAGCGCGCCGAAGACATGCTGGCCGAAGCTCGCGAGTCGATCGCCGCCGACACCAAAGAAGCTCAGGAGAAGATTCGCGAAGAACGCGACTCGGCCCACACCTTCGCCGAGTCAACTCGCACCGAGGCCGACGAACATTCGCGCCGAGTTCGCAGCGAGACCGACGAATACGCTCGCACCACCCGGAGCCGGGCCGAAGAATACGCCAACGACATTCGCGCAGAGATCGACTCGTATACCAAGACGACCCGAACCGAAGCCGAGCAATACGCGCAGACCACCCGCGCTAGAGCCGAGAGCGAAGCCGAGTCGATCAAGAGTGAAGCCATCGCCTACGACGAGCGCACTCGCCAGGCAGCCGAGGAGACTGCGGCTGCCATCGAAGCTGATGCCGAAGCCAGCAAGGCTCGTGCCGAATCCGAGATCGCTCAAGCCCGATCAGAGTCCGACGCAGCGCTTGCGGCTGCGTCAGCCGAACTCGAAGACATCAACGGTCAGGTGTCAGACGCCAAGGCCGAAGCCGAGAACATCATCGCCAAGGCACGTGAAGAGGCCCAGCGGGTCATCGAATCGTCACAGGCCGAAGCTGGCGAGATGACCACCACTGCTCACGCCGAGGCGCAGCGCATCTCCGATGATGCCGAAGCTGCTGCCCGTGAGCGGGTCGAGCGCATCGTGGCCGATGGCCGGGCGCAGATCAGCCGTCTGGTCGAGGCAGAGAAGCTGGCTCGTGACCGCCTCTTCAGCACTCGCGCGGTGCTGCAGGGCGTGCTGGCCGACAGCGAACTCGAGTCGATCCCCGAGATTCAAGATCTCCACCTCGACGAGTAACACCGCCCCGACCGACTACAGCTTTCCTGCTCCGAGCGGCTTCTGATGAAACGCGGTCTTCTTTACATAGCGATACCGCTACTGCTCGGCATTGCGTTGTTCGTTGCGCTCAGTGACCAAGACACCAGCACTGACACGGCCGCCGATAAGCAAGCGTCCACGCGCCGCGACAGCGCGGCAGGTACCGACATCGCCTCCAGCGACGAACGTGTTGATGAGGGTGCCGACGATGGCGAGCCGATGCTCGACCTGGGCCACCCGGTGCCGCCTGTGGAAACACGCTTGGCGCGGGTACAGCGGCTGGCCGACGGCGACAGTTTCGATATCGAGTGGATCGACACGGGCGAGTCCGACGAACTACGACTCTTCGGCATCAATGCCCCCGAGGGGGGTGCTTGTTTCGGTAACGAGGCGCGCGACATTCTCGATGTACTGACCCGCGACCAAGAGTTGCTCGTCGAGTCCATCGAGCGCGACGATTTCGGACGGGTGCTGGCCAACGTGTGGGTAGCCAACGTGCTCGTCAACCTTCGCTTGGTCGAACAGGGCGCGGCGCTGGCACTGACCGACAGCAGCCAATACGGCCAACTGATCCGCGACGCCCAGGCAATAGCCCAGTCGAATGGAATGGGGCTATGGGATCCTGCGTTCTGCGGTACCGACGATGAGGCGCAGATCGTGATTGCCGAGATCTTCGAGAATGCACCCGGTCCAGACAACGAAAACCCCAACGGCGAGTGGATTGACATCCTGAACGCGGGTGCAGCGACAACCGATATGAGTGACTGGTCCATTCGCGACGAATCGACCCGTCACCGCTTCTTCTTCCCCGACGGTTTCGCTCTCGATGCGGGGAGCACGGTGCGGGTCTTCTCCGGCTGCGGCGCCGACGATGCCAGCTCCTTGTACTGGTGCGACGGCGACCCGGTGTGGAACAACGGCGGCGACACTGCCTTCTTGGTCGACAGCGACGGCCGTTTCGTCGACACGCTCACCTACTCGGGGTAGTTTCCAGCGCTTGGCCCCCAACTGACATACTCGGGTGGTGACCACTCCCCTGCTGCCTCCCGGCCTAGTCGCCTTTGTCAAGCGTGACTGCGAAACCTGCAAACTCGTCGACCCGCTGCTTGGCGAACTGGCCAAGGATGAACCGTTGACCGTCTATACCCAAGACGATGCATCCTTCCCAGAATCACTTGCAGCGATAGACGATCTGGCGCTCGAGATGTCGTGGCACCACGACATCGAAACCGTGCCCACGCTGATCCGGGTCGACGCCGATGGCATCGAAGAGCAGAGGATCGTCGGCTGGAGTCGGGATCAGTGGCAGGCCTTCACCGGAAATATCGAACTGGGCATCACGCTGCCCGAGTTTCGGCCGGGGTGCGGGTCACTGAGCGTTGATCCCAGTCGCGCCGACGAGCTGAACGCTCGTATGGGAGGCAGTGGCCTCGAGACTCGCCGCGTCGAGTTCGCCGAGCTCGAAGACGACTTCGAAGCCATGTTCGACCGTGGCTGGTCCGACGGACTGCCGTTGGTGCCACCCACCGAAGCTCGTGTCATGCGCATGCTCGAAGGTACTACCCGAGCCGCCAACGACATCGTGGCCAATGTGGCGCCTGATCTGGTCGATGTCACCGTCGAGAAGATCGCCGTCAACGCCGTCATGGCCGGCTGCAAACCCGAGTACTTGCCGGTCGTGATCGCGGCAGTCGAAGCAATCTGCACCGACGAGTTCAACATTCACGGCCTGCTCGCCACCACTATGAGCGTCGGCCCGGTGTTCGTGGTGAACGGCCCGATCCGCAAACAGTTGGGCATGAACAGTGGCATCAACGTGTTCGGCCAGGGCAACCGTGCCAACCTCACGATTGGGCGGGCCGTGCAGCTGGTGGTCCGCAATGTGGGTGGCGGCCGCCCGGGCGACGTCGACCGAGCCGCGCAGGGCAGCCCAGCCAAGATCGGGCTGGCGTTCCCAGAGGACGAAGAAGGCACGCCGTGGATCTCACTCGCCGAAGAGCGCGGCATGGGCGCCGGACAGAACGCCATCACTGCATTGTGCGTCGAAGGGCCACGTCTCATCGTCGACCAGCTGTCTCGCACGCCGGAGTCGCTGACCAACACCATCGCCGAATGTCTGTTGACCACCCACAGCAAACGCATGGTCGCAGGCATCGATGCACTGTTGGTGCTGTCACCCGAACACATGGCCCGTTACGTCGATGCTGGCTGGGACCGGGCCCGCTTCCGCTCCGAGCTCGAAGAGCGGTTGATGATCGATACCGATGAGATCATCCGCGGCACCGGCGGGATCGAAGAGGGTTTGCCAGCAGACTTTGCCGGCATGCAGCTTCCGAAATTTCGCCCGGGTGGCCTGCACATTGCCCATGCCGGGGGTCCGGCGGGACTGTTCTCCTCGGTCTTCGCTGGTTGGGTGAGTGGCCCAACAGGTAGTGTTCCTGTCACGAAGCCAATTCTCCCGTAACCGAGGCGATGCCCATGACCACTGTCCTTGATCCAACCAACGAGGCCACGCCGCCTGAGATCGAACGAGCTCTGCGGCCCGAGTCGCTTGCTGGTCTGACCGTCGGCTTGCTCGACATCTCCAAGCCTCGTGGCAACGTATTTCTCGACCGAGTCGAAGAACGCCTGACTGCGCTGGGCTCGAGTGTGAAGCGTTACCGTAAGCCGACCTTCGCCAAGCCAGCTCCGGTCGATATGCGCCACGAGATCGCCACCGAGTGTGATGCGGTCATCGAAGCCCTGGCCGATTGAGGAAGCTGCACGTCATGCAGTGTGCATGACATCACCGACCTCGAACGCCGTGGCCTTCCTGGCGTATTCGTAGCCAGCGATCCGTTCAAGGATGCCGCGGTGGCCCAGTCCGCGTCGTTGGGTTTCGACCCTGCTCGATTGTTCGTGGAACACCCGATTCAGGACCGAACCGACGACGAAATGCGTGCCATTGCCGACCAAGCGGTCGAGCAACTCATCATTGCGATCAGCGGCCCCTAACCCGATCTACAGATTTGGGTAAGTATTTTTTCCCAAATCCTAAAGTATGTGTTGTGACAGCCGATTGATTACTCAGCGGCCGGACACATATTTCCGAGCCACTCAAATAGAGCACAGGCAGCCCTCCCCCTGGAACGCCGTCTCTTCTACAAGAACCCCTGGCCACTCCCCCCTCCACGGCCAGGGGTTCTTTCTTTTTCATGACGGTCCTGCTTCATCGCCATTCGCATGAGTGACTTCTCGCTGGACAATCCGAATCATCTGATCATCTTGGCGCACGAAGTGTTCCATTGCGTGCAGTTCGACTATTCGGATGCCACTGAGGTCCTGTGGATCGCTGAGGGCCAAGCACCGTGGGCGGCCGCCACCTGTATCGAAGAGCGAATCTGGCCTGTCTAGGTCGGGCCGCTCCATTCCGAGCACTGGAACAAATGGGATGGTGAGACCGGTCGATCTCTCTACTGCCGAGCCTATGACGCCATCGGCGTCTATGGCCTGGCCGACTATCGCGGTTACGACGTGTGGGCCAAGCTGCTTCCGTCTTTGTTCAAAGGACCCCAGGCCACTCTCCTCCACGGCCAGGGGTTCTTTCTTTTGCCCCAGCGCGCCGAACGCCGCTGCTCGGGCGCGCCGAAGCGCCCGCAGTGGTGCGGTTAGCGGATGGTGTCGCCGGTGGGGGTGGTGATGGTGATTTGGCCGTCGGGTTTTCGGGTGACGGTGTAGCCGCGTTCTTTGAAGCGGTTGTGTTTTTTGCAGGCGGGGAGGCCGTTGAGTTGTCTGGACTGCCCGCCGCGGGCGGCGGGTTTCAAGTGGTCGATTTGGCAGCGACTGGAAGGCACACCGCAGCCGGGCCAGTAGCACTCGGTTGTTGTCAGCTGTACGCCTAAGCGGTTGAGGCCGGTGAAGAAGCGGTCTTGTTTGGAGATGTCGAGTGTGACGCCAGCGGCGTTCTGGACGACTCTTCGGAACGATGCGACGAGCATGTCGGCGAAGGCTTCGGAGGCGGCGATGGGGTGCCCGTCGATGTCGGAGATGTTGTAGGTGTCGGGGTCCAGGATGCGGGCCGAGCCGCCGGCCCAGCGGCGGATGAGTTCTTCGGCGGTTTCGGCGTTGTAGATGATGTTATGTACGCGTTTGACGGGTGCGGACGGTTTGTCGGAGTTCACGGCGTCAGCAGCGATTTGGCTTAGGGCGTCGGCTTGTCGTTGGGCGTGGGTGCGCTCGAGCAGGTCAACCGAGGTGTCGGCGCCATGGATTTTTTCGGCTCGCTCCCAGTCGTGGTTGAATTCGGCTTCTATGTAGGCCTGCAGGATTTCATTGAACTCGGACCCTTTCAGCGAGCCGAGGGTGCCGTCGAGTTTCCAGGCTTTGGAGATGGCGTCTTGGACGAATTTGACGTGGCGTCGTTCATGGCTGGGATCAGGTGCGGGGTCGGGGCCGTCGCAGTCATGCAGCTCGAGCCAGCGGGCGACCTTGCGCTCGAAACGCTTGAAACTGAGCTGGGCGGCGTGCTTCAAGAAGAACTTCTGATCCAACAAGAACCGGTCACGGCTGCGAGGGTTGGCGAACGCACGACCCAACAGTGCTGCTTTGTCGATCGACAGGCCGCCAGCACGCCACACTTCGTTGATGTCGTCGCACACGTTGGTCATACGTCGGATCTTGTCCAACCGATGCGACTCGGCCCCAGACACATCAGCAATATGGGCATACATGATCCGCGCTGTGGCGTGGCCGTGTTCGTAGTGGGCTCGGCCTTGGTCGATTTGTTGCAACACATCAACCGCAGCCACCGCCCCCAGGCGGCGTATCAGCTCGACCGAATCGATCAGATCACACGCCGCCGAAGGCGTCGACACCGCAGGCGCACCACAAGCAACCGCATCTGCCAGCGGGGTGAGTACCTGCTCGAAATGTGGAAGTGCAGCAACAGCCATGACAAACCAAAGAAAAGAAAAGGGAAGCTCGATTGAACAAACCCCAGATCCCGGACCTGGTCACCGTCAGAAAGTAAGCGGAAGCTTCTCCGGCACACACCCACAAACCGTGAATGGCCAGTGTCCTCACACACCGCAACGTCAACTGCCCCACCACCCTACACCGAACAAACGTTCGCCACAACCAAACCAGCCAAACCTCTCAAGAAACCCACAAAAACTCGTCGGGTTATGAGCCCGACGAGGTGGACTTGGATGCCCTACAACTCTGAATCGTCGAGGCTGACCGTTGGCCTGAAATGATGGAGTGATGCGAGTCGAATCGATTGTGCTGGCGACGGGGCAAACCGTCGATGTGATCGACAGTGCTGAGATCGTGCGTCTAGCTGGCGTCGTGCTGCTTCATGGTTTCGGCACCTCCGAGCGAGTCTCGTTGCGTTCGCTCGGAGCATCGCTGGCCGAGCGGGGCATCGTGGGCGTCGTTCCTGACTGGCATCCCACTGCTGCTGGCGACTCGGTGAGTGCGGCGCTTGATCGTGCCGATGACGTGTTCGATCGACTCGGGATCGAGCCCGAAGTAAGGGTCGTCGTCGGGTACTCCGCTGGAGGGCGAGTTGCGCTCGGGTTGACCATCGATGCTGGTGCGAGGTTCGCTCGATGTGTTGCCGTCGCCTCCAGTGCGTTCGATATTGCTGCTGAGTCAGAAATCGACGCCGAGCGGCAGGTCCGGGTTCTGCTCGTTCACGGTGATGCCGACGAGGTGCGTCCGCTGAGTGTTTCCGAACAGCTCGGCTCCGGCCTTGCGAACGCAGGCATCGAGGCACGGGTCGTCGCAATTGCGGGCGGTACCCACGCCAACGTCGTATGCGCCGCATTCGAACCGGGCTTGCAGCTGAGCAACCCAGCACCAGATCTCACAGATCCCATGCACGCATCGGTAGAGGCCATCGCCCGGTTCGTCCTGACGTGACCACAGTCGTGGGTTCACCCAGCTCCGGGGGTGTGGCGGGCTACGAGAACGGCCATGTCAGGAGCTACCTGGATCTCAGTGGCCAACGCATCGGGATGGGTAAGCCAGTAGTGGCGACCGGCGTCGATCTCACCGTCAAACACGGGTGGGAACTCGGTCATCGGTGTGAGATCGTCGATGGTGAGCACACCATGCGGTTTCACGACGTCGATCAGCTCGACGACCGTGCCGCCGGTCTTACCGGATCCCCAGCCGCCGTCGAACACCAGCAGATCGAACGGACCCTGGTCGTAGACCAGACCGGCGTCACCGTGCAGAACGGTCACATTCGGGTGCAGAGCAAAGACCGCCTGCGCCGCTGCGGCGCGTTCTTCGTCGATCTCGACGCTCACGAACGACACGCCGGGATCCGCCATGCTCACCATCCACGCCAGCCCCGCACCGGTTCCGGTGCCCGTCTCGGCGATGACTCCCCCGGGTGCCACGCCCGCAGCCAAGGACTGCAGCAATCGACCCGTGCCGGGATGCACGCACAGCTCGAAGGACAGATCGTGTGCGGCTTGCACCGCCCGACTGACCAGCTCGGGGACCGTGGTTGGGTCGAGATTCTGATACAGGGCTGTTCCGCCGAAGGACATGGCCGACCTTACCGCTCGGCGAAGAGCCGAAGCTGGCGCTGGTAACGATGCATGGTTCCAGCGAGCGCCGCGGCGTTGTCGCAAGGCCGCAGGAATCGGCACTCCTTGGGCGCAACGGCGGTTTCGAGAACGTGGTGAGCAACGTCGAACCGCCGCTGGTCCCGCGCAGAGATTGCCGATTGCGCCGCTGGCTATAGCTAGACGAATGAGCGATCTTGAATCGTCACCCGGCCGACGACGTCGCTCTTCGCTGCGGCTTCGTCGATCGCTGCCGCAGCATCACCCTGTACAGCGCCCAGCTCGGCGGCGCCAGGTATTACGATTTCGGGCCTGCGCCGTTGCCCTTGTCGCCGATCCACCGCGACTCTCAGGTTCACCTGCCGTCGGTCTCCGCTCCCCCGCCGATCTTGCATCGGAATGTGTGCGGTGATGGCGGGCTCGCTGGCGCTCTCGGCTTGGCTGCTCTCAGCTTGGCTGTTCTCAGCTTGGCTGTTCTCAGCTTGGCTGTTCTCAGCTTGGCTGTTCTCGGCTTGGCTGTTCTCAGCTTGGCTGCTCTGCGGTTCGACGGTCTCGGGCCAATCGCGAGTGACCCATTCGGCATCGAGGCGCAAGCGGCCGCCGACGCTGACCCGATCGGTCCATACGTGACCGTCGAAAAAGCGGCCATCGAACCTGCCCGTCGGGTCCTCGAACCAACCCTGTAGTGCCTCTGCCACCTCGACACTGTAAGCCAGACCGACGCCGCGCTGTCGGCGCACCGGGCTACTGGCGCAAAGCTTGATCGATAAGGCTCATCGGATGCACGGTCGGCACACCCGCCTTGGCCAGGTGCATCGAACAGCCCGGGTTTGCGCTGGCGACAAAATCGGCAGCGTGACGATCGATCTCGGCCACCTTGCGGTCGCGGATTTGGCCAGCGAGCTCAGGTTGCAACACCGAATATGCCCCACCGGCACCACAGCACATGCCGTCGTCTTCGAGCTCCACGATCTCTCGGACAAATGGCGCCAAGACCGTGCGAGTCGCCTGATGCACTCGCTGCACATGGCGCAGGTGACACGGATCCTGGATCGCCACTCGCACATCGAGCGGTTCGACCGAGGGGAACTTGTCGACATGGTCGGCCAAGAACTCGCTGACGTCGAATACCCGTCCGGAGAAGGCGCGAGCTTCGTCGGTGCCGAGCAGATGGCCGTAGTCCTTCATGGCGGCGCCACAGCCAGCCGAGTTGACCAGTATGGGCTTTTCGTCCAGAGCGTGCATCACCTGAGTCGCCCGAGCACGTGCTTCGTCGCCCATGCCGGCGTGAGACTGCAGCGCGCCGCAGCACGGTGCGGCGTCGCTGGTCGGGCGCACGCCGAACCCTGCGGCCTCGATCACCCGTTGCGTCGAGCGGTGAACATCGCGCTGCCATGCGTCCATGACGCAGCCGGTGAACATCCACACGTCGTCGCCCGACGCCACCAGCGGGTCTTGGCGAATGGGCAACTCGTCTGGCAAACCCAGGCGATCTGGGAGTAGCCCGGTCTTGTTCACGATCGCCAGTGCAGCCGTGCCCGCACGGAGCAGCTTTGATGATGCCAGCGGTTTCAGCGCTGCCTGCTGCCATTTCGGTGTGAGCTTTCCCATGTCGACCAAGGTCTCACGGGTCTGTTCGATCAGGTGTCCGTACGGCACCGAGCTCGGGCACGCCGGCTCACAGCCGCGACATTGGACACAGGTGGCGAAGGCATCGACGACCTCGTCGGTGATCGGTGCGTCGTTGTCTTGCACATGACGCATGAGCGCAATCCGGCCGCGGGGAGACATGGTCTCGTCGCCGGTGACCCGGAACGTGGGGCAGTGTGGAAGACACAAGCCGCACTGCACACACATGTTCAGTTCATCGTCGTCGAGCTTGAGATCCATGTCAGCGAACTCCCGGGGTGCGGCCGGGATTGAGTCGGCCTCGGTGGTCGAATTGTTCTTTGACCCTCGCCGCCAGCGCGGCCACACCGCGGTCGACCGGCGTGACAGGTTGTGCATTCGAGGCCCATGCTGTGCCCACGCCGATCGAAGCGATCCACGGGCCATCTCCGAATTGCTCGGTGGACCGTAGTGTCGCCGGCGGCACTGACCATCGATGCTCGGGAAACACGGGCGGGCCGTCGACTTGTTCCACATCGGCGATTGCGGCGAGCCGGGCTTGTTCCGCGTCGACGGCCGCAGGATGGTCTTCGAGCTCGATCCACGTGCTGGAGCCGTCCCACAGCAATGCGCTCGGTCGCAACACCGTGCCATGCACCGCAAACGGGTCGATGGTTTCTGATCTCAGCCAACGCGTACATGCCGGAATGGGATTGGTGCGCAGAATCGCTTCGCACAGCAGGCCGAGTGTGCCGAGTGATCCAACCATGAGTCGCGGCAGGTCGAAACCGGTGACGTTCTTGACCGTCGGCCCGCCACCTGTCACGACTTTTCCGTCGTCGGACACATAGCGAAGCTGAAGCGCTGCCTCTCGCACGCGACCGCGCCCCAACATGTGGAGACTGTTCTCACCGGCAGCGAGTGCACCGCCCACGGTGCCGTCGCGTTCGGGCAAACCCGTGCGTTGGCCTTTCTCGGCCAGAGCATGATGCAACTCGGCCACGGTGGTGCCGCATCGGACTGTCACCGTCATCTCGTCGGGTACATAGTCGACGATGCCGGTTGGCGCCGACACCAGACGTGTGCCTGCGCTTGCAGGCCCGCCGAGTTCCCATCGGGTGCGGTTGCCCTGGATTGCCACGGGTCCCGAGTCTCCAACCTCGTTCGCGAAATCGAGCAGCACTCGATCGGTCACCTGCAGTTTTGCGGTCACGCCCACACCCCTGTCGGTACCTGGCGCAGCGCTTGGATGTCGGCACAGCTATGGCCACTGGGGATGACCTTGCCCGGGTTGGTGCGACATCCGGGGTCGAACGCCTGACGCAAACGATTCTGATGAGCCAGGTCATCTGCAGTGAACACTTCGTCCATATATGCCTGCTTCTCCACCCCGATGCCGTGCTCGCCCGACAGAACGCCGCCTGCGTCGAGCGACACTCGCACGATCTCGGCGCCGGCCGCATGCACCCGGTCGAGAATTCCCTCTTCGCGGCCGTCGAACACCAGCAGCGGATGCAGGTTTCCATCGCCGGCATGGAACACGTTCATCACCAGCAGATCGTGTCTGTCGGCAATCGCGTAGATCTTCTCGAGCACGTCGGCCAGTTGGGACCGAGGCACGACCGTGTCGTGCAAGTAGTAATCGGGCGCAATTTGCGCGACGGCGCCGAAGGCTGTCTTGCGGCCCTTCCACAAGGCTGCCCGTTCGGCCTCGTCGGCCGCGGTGCGCACGTCGATTGCGCTATTGGCATGACCGATCTGCGCGATCTTCTCGGCATCGATCTCGATCGACTCGGCTAGCCCGTCGACCTCGGCCAGCAGCACGGCACCGGCATCACGCGGATAGCCGGCGTTGACATAGTTCTCGACGGCCACGGTGATGCGCTGATCCATGACCTCGAGTGCGGCCGGAACGATGCCGGCGGCGATGATCTGGCTCACGGTGTTGGCCGCATCGCGAACCGTCTCGAAGGACAACAGCAGCGTCTTCACTGCCGGCGGATCCGGCGTGATGGTGACGGCGATTCTGGTCGTGATACCGAGGGTGCCTTCGCTGCCCACGAAGGCGCCTCGCAGATCGAGCCCTGCCGGCTCGGCGTCGAGACCACCTAGCATGACGACTTCGCCCGAGGGCAGGACCACTTCGAGTGCCTGCACATGGGCGTTGGTCACGCCATAGGCCAGGCAGTGCGGGCCACCGGAATTGTTGGCGACATTGCCGCCAATGGTGCACACCTGTTGGCTCGACGGGTCGGGCGCGAAGTGAAATCCCGACCGATGCAGATGGCGAGTCAGATCCAGGTTGACCACGCCGGGCTCCACCCAGGCAATGCGATTGTCGAGGTCGACCTCGATGATCTCGGTCATCTTGGTGACGGCGACAACGATGGGCGCACCCAGCGGAATAGCACCTCCGGCCAGCCCGGTGCCAGCCCCACGAGGCACGATGTTGCGCTGGTGCTTCAGCGCGATCTTCATGATGGCCTGGACCTCGGCGGTGGTGATCGGGAAACACACGGGCCCGGCCACTCCCCCGTCGAACACCGATGCATCGCGGCTCAACAGGGAGCGCTCGGCTCCGTCGTAACGGACCCGATCCGGTGACAGGGCTTCGCGCAACTCGGTCACAACCGGATCTCCATCGCCGGAGCTCGCTCCCGGGGCCAGGTTCAGCTTGCGTTTCACCGAGTTGATAAAGCCGGCCATATCAGCTGGTGGCTTCGTTGGTCATGGCTTTGCGTTCTTGGCGGCGAGCGTGCAGGATCGGCTCGGTGTAGCCCGAAGGCTGCTCGGTGCCCGACAGGACCAGATCACACGCAGCCTTGAACGCCAGCCCGTCGAACCCAGGTGCCATGTTGTCGTAGGCGGGGTCGTCGGCATTCTGACGATCGACCACCGCAGCCATGCGCTTCATGGTTTCCATGACCTGTTCAGACGACGTGACGCCGTGGTGCAACCAATTGGCCATGTGCTGCGACGAGATACGGCAGGTTGCCCGGTCTTCCATGAGACCGACGTCGTCGATGTCGGGCACCTTTGAGCAACCCACACCATGGTCGACCCATCGAACGACGTATCCCAAGATGCCCTGGGCATTGTTGTCGAGCTCGGCCTGCTTCTCTGCGTCGGTCCAATTGGTGTCGGCGGCCACTGGGATACGCAAGATGTCGTCGATGTCGGCCCGGCGCCCATTGGCCAATAGCTCCTCCTGGCGGGCCAGCACGTCGACCTGGTGGTAATGCGTCGCGTGCAGTGTGGCTGCGGTAGGTGACGGGACCCACGCACAGTTCGCACCCGAGGTCGGGTGGCCGATCTTCTGCTCGAGCATGTCGGCCATGCGGTCAGGTGTCGCCCACATGCCCTTGCCGATCTGGGCCTTGCCGTGCAGGCCACAGGCCAGCCCCACGTCGACGTTCCAATCTTCGTATGCGCCTATCCACGACTGCGCCTTCATGTCGCTCTTGCGCACAAAGGGTCCCGCTTCCATCGAGGTGTGGATCTCGTCGCCGGTTCGGTCGAGGAAGCCAGTGTTGATGAACACGACCCGGTCCTTGATCGCCCGAATGCACTCTTTGAGATTCACCGTGGTGCGGCGTTCTTCGTCCATCAGTCCGAGCTTGACGGTGTTCGGCTCCAGGCCCAGGATCTCTTCGACGCGCGTGAACACCTGGTCGGCAAATTCGGCCTCTTCGGGGCCGTGCATCTTGGGTTTGACGACATAAACCGAACCGGCCCGCGAGTTCATGTCGCCTCCGGTCTTGTCCAAGTCGTGCTTGGCGCACAGCACGGTCATGATGGCGTCGAGCAGTCCCTCGGGAATCTCGCTGCCGTCGGTGTCGAGCACGGCCGGCGTGGTCATGAGATGGCCGACGTTACGCACGAACATGGTGGCGCGACCCGGCAACATGAAGCTGCCACCCTCGGGCGATGCGTAGAGCCGGTCGCTGTCCATGCGACGAGTGAACGTGGAGTCGCCCTTGGTGACTTGCTCGGCCAGGTCTCCTCGGTTCAAGCCCAGCCAGTTGTGATAGGCCAGCGCCTTGTCTTCGGCATCGACGGCGGCGACCGAGTCCTCGCAGTCCATGATCGCGGTCACCGCAGCTTCGAGCACGATGTCTTTGACACCGGCAGCATCGGTTGCTCCAATGGTGTCGTCGGGATCGATCTGGATCTCGAAGTGCAAGCCGTTGTTGACGAGCAGGATGGTGGCTGGTCCGCTGGGGTCACCCTGCCAGCCAACGAGCTGGCTGGGATCAGCGAGTGCGGGGACCATCTGACCGGCCTCGACGGTGTAGGAGTCGACATCGCCATGCGATGCGTCGGCCAGCGGCACCGCCTGATCCAAGAAATCTCGGCCCCACGCAATGACACGGGCGCCCCGGTCGGCGTTGTAGGGGCCTGCAGGCGGCAGGTCGCCCAGCGCATCGGTTCCGTACAGCGCGTCGTAGAGCGACCCCCATCGGGCGTTTGCCGCATTGATGGCGTAACGAGCGTTCATCACCGGCACAACCAGCTGCGGACCCGGGATCGTTGCCAGCTCGGGATCGACATTGGTCGGGTCGATGGCGAAGTCAGGCCCCTCGGGTTGCAGATAGCCGAGTTCCTCGAGGAACGCCCGGTACGCAGCGGCGTCGTGGGGCTGGCCAACACGCTCCTTGTGCCAAGCATCGATCGCTGCCTGGATCGTCTCGCGCTGCTCGAGCAACGCACGGTTGCGGGGTGCGAAGTCGGCGATGAGCTGAGCGAAACCCTGCCAGAAGTTGTCGGGATCGATACCCGAGCCCGGCAACGCCTGGTTCATCACGAAATCGTCGAGCTCATGGCCAACGGCCAGACCATTTCGGTCGATGCGCGAATAGGAGTCGGAGGGAGCTGCTGCCATAGGGCCGAGGTTAACTGTTGGCCCTCGGCTGTCGCCTCATCGTGGCCCGGCGATTCGGAGCGTTTCGCTCTCGGGTGCCCCGGAATTCGCGATCTGTCAGCTATCGAGTGCGTACTGCTCGAAGAACGCCCATGAAGTTTCTGACGCGTTGATCTCGTCGGTGGTTGCGCCCAATCCCAAGGCTTCGGACAAGGCCAGCGATACTGTCGAACCGGGCCAGGTGTGGCCACCACCTTCGATTTCGTAGAAGGTCACGGAAGCGCCGTCGGCGCAGTTCGCGAAGTCGTATGAGGTCACCTCGGGCGAGAACTCGGCCACGGCCGGGTCGGCGTCGCAGCCCGCCTGCACCGCGAATTCGGTGAACTCGTCCAAGATTTTCAACTGGAACAGTGGCACGATCACGCCGGGGGCGAGCGAGGACTCGCCGCTTCCGTCGAATGGCACGACTTCGTCATTGGTGCCGTGGAAGCCGATGTACGGAACCACACGAGCGGGATCACAGTCGTCGGCACGGCTCAATGCAGCCACCGACGCGGCTGCCGCAATGCGGTCCGACATCTCACACACCAATACCGAACTGAAGTACCCACCGTTCGACATACCTGTCGTGTACACCCGGCTGGCATCGGCGCAGAGTGTCTCGATGACTCGGTCGAGCAGTGCGTTGGCAAAGGCCAGGTCGTCGCGCTCGGGGAACTGCTCGGCAGTCAGTTCCCATGAATTGCGGTCGGCGTCATCGGGCAGGCCCGTGGCAGCAATCACAATGAAGCCTTCGGTCTCGGCCAGCGCTGCGTAATCCGAGAACCCGACCTGTTCGACACCGTTGGAACCCAGACCGTGCCAGTTCAACACCACCGGCGACGGCGACGAATCGTCGTAGGAGGCGGGCACAACCTGCTCATAGACCCGCTCGACACCTTCGAACTCGAAGGTGGCCGTGGTGATTCCGGCAACCGTGCCGGCGCCACAGCCGCTGGTCAGCGCAGATCCTGCTACCGCAGCCGGCTCATCTGATTGCTCCGCTGTGTCGGTCGGTTCCTCCGTCGGTTCCTCGGTGGGCGCTGGGGTTGGCACGTCGGTTGGGGCTGGATCGGATTCGCCTGCGACCTGCGCTTCTGTGGGGGCTGGCTCGGCCGTGGCGACGGCCTCGACCGTTTCAGCACCACCCTCGGCCTCCGATGTATTCGCGATGGCGTCGCTACCACCGCAGGCAGCTGCGACGAGCGCCAGAGCGATGACTATCGGAATCCGCACACGAGTCTTCATGGGACGTGACGCTACATCCATTGGGGTCAGACCCGAGAGATACACACGAAAGAGTGTGTATTGGGACACAGAGCCACCAGGTCTCAGAAGGCGGAGATGCCGAGTAGTTCTCGGCCGATGATCAGGCGTTGCACTTCGCTCGGCCCCTCGCCGATACGACGGATGCGTAGCTCTCGGTACCAGCGTTCGAGCGGCAAGTCCTTGGTGACGCCGACGCCTCCGTGGATCTGGATGGCTCGATCGACCACTCTGCTGGATGCTTCGCTGGCGACGAGTTTGGCCATGGCGGCTTCGGTGCGAAATCTTTCGCCACGGTCGGCCTTCTGTGCTGCGTCGAGGATGGTGTAGCGGGCGTGGCGGATGTCGATCTCGTTGTCGACAATCATTGCTTGGATCATCTGCTTCTCGGCCAACAAGCTGCCGAACGTGCTGCGGCTCTTGGCCCAATCGATTGCCATCTGCTGGGCCTTGATGGCCGAACCCAAGCAGCCAGCCGCGTATGGAATGCGTTGGCGGCTGAGTCGGTCGTTGGCGATGGCGAAACCGTGATTGACTTCGCCCAGCACATTTCCGGCCGGGACACGCATGTCCTCGAATTGCAGCTCGGTTGCGTAATGGGTTGAGCGCAACGTGTGCACGACTCTGCGCACGTGGAAACCGGGCGTATCGGTATCGACGATGAATGCGGTGACGCCATTGCGGCCCGGGTCTTCGGACGTGCGAGCGAACACGAGTGCGAAGTCGGCCTTGTCGGCATTGCTGATGTAGAGCTTGGCGCCGTTGAGGATCCATTCGTCGCCGTCTTGGTGCCCCCGAGTCTGGATGGCCCGAGCTGGGTCGCTGCCACCCGAGGGTTCGGTCAACGCAAAGCAGCCTTTCTTCTCGCCTCGGAGCGCGGGATAGAGGTACTGCTCTTTCTGTGCCTCGGTCGCTTCATAGAGTTGCGCCAGGCCGGCGCCGCCGAAGGTGCCATAGCACGGGTTGTACAGGCCGGCTCGGTGCTGACTCATCTCGATGGCCATCAACGCTCGGGTCGTGACATCGATGCCGGGGCCACCGAACTCGGCGGGGATATCGAGACCAAAGAAACCCATCTTGCGGGTCTTGTCGACCAGACGATCGTGGTCGTCGGGGTGCAGTGCACCGGCATCGGGATCGAGGTCGGCCTCGAGCGGCACGATCTCGTCTCGCACAAACCGCCGCACCGTTTCGACAATCAGCTGTTGTTCGTCGTTCAACGTCAGATCCATTAGGCGGCTCCGGGACTCAGGCGGCCGAGCGAGCCTGCGTCTTGTCGATTGTCGAACGGCAGGATGCCGTGATCTGCCCGGTAGACCATCAGCAGCTCCTGCCAGCGGGTGAGATAGCCGTGTGTGAATTCATGGCGGAAGAACACTCCCCCACTCTCGAGTTCTCGTTCGAGAGCAGTCCTGATGCCGAACGGCTCGTTGCCGCCGGCAAAGCCGATCTTCACGATGGTTTGGTCGTGATCTGCTATCTCATACACGCCGAGCTGAGCCGGCAATGATCCGATCGACACATCATTCAGCGCTCTCCACGGTGTGGTCATGCGTAGTCCCATGGCTTCTACTGTCCGGTGAAGGTGGCGGTTCCGCCTTGGAGCCGAGCAGAGATGCCCGCCTTGGCGTCCTTGCTCTGGCGCGCGACTTCGACCAACGCGTCGACGTCGGCGTGTTCGATGTCATCGCGAAACCGCATCTGGCGGGTCAGTACCGCTTTCATCGCCCGCAAGCTCAACGGTGCGTTGCTGGCCAGTCGATCGACCACGCGCTGTGTCTCGGCTTGGAGCTGGTCATCGGGTACCGAGCGCAAAATCAATCCCAGTTCGGCCATTCGCTGCGACGACACCGGGTCGCCGATCAACAACATCTCTCGCGCGAAGACAGGTCCGCCGACTTCCATGATCTTCTTGGCGAGGAACCATGTGGGTGCCAGGCCGATCTGCGCCAGCGACATGCCGAACCGGGCGCTCTCGGCGGCGATCACCAGGTCACAATGCAGCGCCAGCTCGTTGCCCCCGGCAATGGCGTCGCCGTGCACCACTGCGACCACCGGCAACGGGTACATGGCAACTGAGTGCAACATGTCCTCGATGGCCGAAGCACTGCCGGCCATGCCATTCGTATCGCGTTCTTTGAGATCGACGCCGGCGCAGAACGATTTGCCAACCGCGCGGACGACGGTGACTCGTTCGGCCGGATCCGGCTCGCTGGTGAACAGGTGTTGCAGCTGCGTCAGCATCGGCGCGTTCAGTGCATTGCGTTTCTCGGGCCGGTCGAGCGTGACCACACGCACGGCACCATCAGACTCACTCGCAACCGACACCAGTGTTTCCCCCATCACTGGAACCTAGCTATCGGATCTCACCATTGTCGATTTCGTCAGCTCGCTGCGCTTCGTCTCGCAGCAACCCGTGTTGCGATTGCGGCTGGCGATTGACAGGCCCGGAAAGCAGTGCAGAATCCGTCAGCGGCGCCCGCCGTCGACCAGGAACTCCTGGGCGGTGCATGCCGCGCCGTCGTCGGCTGCCAAGAACAGCACCATCTGGGCGAACTCTCGCGGATAGATGCGACGCTTGAGCGCTTGGTCGGCCAGCGTTCCCGCCTCTCCCTCGGGGCTCCACCACTTCTCGAGTTGTCGGGTGGTTGCCACCCAACCCGGCAGCACGGTGTTGACTCGAACGTTGTGCGGCCCAAAGGTCCTGGCCATCGTGCGGGTGATTCCTTCGACGCCGGACTTGGCGATGGCGTAGCCAGGAAAGAAGTCCTCTTGCATCATGTAGCTGCTGGAACCAATGTTGATGATCGAACCACTGCCGCGGTCGATCATCGTGGGGGCCACCGCCTGGAGAGCGAAGAAGTAGTGCCGCAGGTTGGTGTTGACCCGGTCGTCCCAATATTCCGGCTCCATGTCATCCCAGCTGTGGCGGTCATCGCTGGCGGCATTGTTCACCAGGACTTCTAGCCCGTCGAACTCCGAGATCGTGGCCGCTACCGCAGCTCTGAGCGCATCGATGTCGACCAGGTCGACGTGACGAAACACGGGCTCATGGCGAGCTGCGGCTTCGACACAGCTGGCGACCACACGTTCGGCAGCCTGTTGGTTGATGTCGAGGAAAGCAACCCGGCTGCCTTGCCTGGCGAACTCCGCGACCATCCCCGCCCCGATGCCGTCGGCGCCGCCGGTGATCAGCACCGATCGATCTACCAAGGACGGATAATTGGCGTAGGCGGCCTGGGGCGCTGCGTTTGGATCGGATGTGGTCACGAGTCACTCCTTGTAGTCTGAGAGTCCAAGCCCCTGCGACCATAGTCTTGCCGGTGATTGGGTGCGGGGTTCGCTTGCCCCGCCGTGGATGTCCGGCTCGGGATCTCGGGACACAGCAGTGGCGAGATCGTCACCGCTGGGCTGGTGCTCAAGGGGGGAGTATGTTAATCCTACGCAGCAGAGGTGCGATCGTGCACACTGCGAGCAGGGGAGAGCAGACATGGTTTCTTCATGGTTAGGTACGTCCTTCGAAGAGTTGTGGCTCGTCGTCGTGTCGACGCTGGCCATGCTCATCGCCGCAATTGCGGTGATACGGCTGTCGGGCCTGCGGTCATTGTCCAAGATGTCCAGTTTCGATTTCGTCGTTACCGTGGCTCTTGGTTCGACAGTGGCCACCGTTGCAGCGACCTCGACGTCGCTATGGACCGGGGCCCTTGCCTTCGCTACGTTGCTCGCTGCTCAATGGGTCATTTCGCAATTGAGGCAACGGGCTGGTTTCGGTGCAGTAGTTGACAATCAGCCCCGGCTTCTGATGCTCGGCAGCGAGTTTGTTCCCCAGAACATGATGGACACGCGGGTTACCCGAGCAGATGTGATCGCCAAGCTGAGAGAAGCCAACGTCACCGACCTCGAGCAGGTCTTGGCGGTGATCATCGAGACGACAGGCGACATCAGCGTGCTGCACGGAGAGGGCCCGCTCGATGAAGCGCTACTCGAGGGTGTGTCCCGGCCGTTGCCGCACGGCGGTGCACGTTGATGTCAACGTTTGATCCTGTTCACGAGACGCCCGAGCGGACCGCCGACGGTCGACATATCGTGGTGCATGGCCGTAGATGGCGAGCCACCAACCCCAACATCCCGGAAGAGTTGCGAGCCGAACTTGTGCGAGAACTCATGGCTGCCCGGAGAGCTGTCAAGGCAGCCAAAGGCGACGTGTCGGAGACTGCCCACGCACGCTCGCGAGTCCAGAACGCAAAGGTTGCCCTTGGCGAGCGCGGCGAGCCGTGGTGGGAACCGGTGACGGACGACGGTCTGGCGCACCGGATCGAGGCGACACTTACAGCCTTGCTCTCTGCTCGGGGCGAGGTGGAGTCGATAGAGCCAGCAGAAGTAGCCCGCATCGTTGGATCACCGAACTGGCGAGATGTGGTGCCCCAAGTCGGCAAGGCGATGAGACGTCATAAACCACTTGAGCGCACCGAGACGTAGTGGCGAGACGACAGATCTCTCTCCAGTGTTTCACGAGGCCGTCCGTGGGGTACCTCATCTCGCAAACCAACAAGGACAGGACCACGCATGAACGACAAACAATCGCAGCGACCTTGGCTCGAACGAGACCGTCGTCCAGACGGCGTCTCCGACGACACCGTAGACGCCACCGGCAAACTCGGTGAGGCCCTCGAGTGGCTAGAGCGAGCTCGCGGCAGACTCTACGACTTCCATCAGATGAGCGGTCGCGTGGATCTGCTCATGGGAGAAGCTGCTGACGAGCTCGAATCCGCCGGTCATGCGGAACATGCCGGGCGCCTCCGTGAACAGATCGTGGGTCGCAACGTGATCGAAGGCCGGTGGTCGTTCCAGATCGTCGAAGAATATGACTCCACCTATTGGGAGCCGATTCGAGGGTTCTGCGCTGACGTGCGTAATGACTTGCTGGACGGGCGACACCATGTCTTTGAGTCGGAGATGAAGGAGGACCGGCGCACCGATGGCCGTCGACATCACGAGTCACGCCCCGATGCTGGTCAGTGACGGGTCCGATTCCGACACCCGTTCCGTAGACCTCGCGTCATACTTCTATGGATCCGCTTGATCCAATGTCGGGTTGTCCTCCAGCCAACTTGGCCTTGGCCAGCTCGAAGATCTGCGTGAGCTTGCCCGCCGCGGTCCACCACTCAATCCGGTCTGACACCACGCGGAGCGCAACCGGCTCGGCGTCTGCGTCGAAGAATACGTCGGTCATGGCGTCTGTCAGGTCGTCGATGCGAGTCTGGCTGGTGTCGAGTTCCACTCGCCCCGCGAACGAAACCCAGGCATCGTCGCCGTCGACCAGGGCAGCGTTGACCGCACCTGAGTTGGCTGGCTGGACCCAGTCTGCATTTGCGTCGACCAGGAACCAGATATCGCCGTCGCTGGTTATCTCCTGGACCGTGACCGGTCGAGAAGACAGTGTGCCCCGCTCGTCTGGCGTCGTGATCATGGCGGTTCGCACGCCATCGAGCAGATTCTTGATGTCTTGGGTTGTCGAAAGTTCAGTCATTTTAATCCTTTGTCGGTTGATCTCGTTCGGCGCATGTTTACGTTGTTCGGGTTACCTAGATGCGTGCGACAATCAGTACCACTTGCCCTTGGCGAAACCTCCGAAGGCCATGAGGCCAACAAGGGCGATGATGATGCCGAGGAGCGTTGATCCAAAGATCATCACCAGCACGCCAGCAATGACCAGCAGCCCACCGGTGCCGATCCCTGCGATCGAAAAATTGTCTTCAGATGTTGCCATGGCAGTACCCCTAGTTGGTTGTGTAGTTGATTGTGTTGCGAGGACGTACCCGGATGGGCGACATCCTAAACTCACTGCGTTGGGCGTGAAGCAGTTCCCGTCGCCAGGGCAAGGCTGCTCGTGGCGGTAGTGCGGGTACCGCTCGAACTTCGAGTTCGTGATCCTGAGGTTCTCGCCCCGCGAGCAGGGCTCGGTTACATTCCGGATTCCGAAAATGGGATCCGGAGGGTTCGCTCGGGTACAGGATTTCGCTATATCAACGTCGACGGGTCCCCCGTGAGCGGCCCCAAACAACACAGGTTGGACGCACTCGCCGTGCCACCTGCCTGGCAGGACGTTTGGCTTTGCCCGACTGAACGTGGCTTTCTCCAAGCAACTGGCCGAGATGACGCCGGACGAAAGCAATACCGCTACCACGATGACTATCGACGTCTTCGCGACCAGCAGAAGTTCGACCGACTGCGCTACTTCCCCCGAGCGCTTCCTCAGATTCGATCGGCTACCGACGAATGGCTCGGCGGTGTGGCCGGCGACAGAGAATATGCGGTTGCCGCGGCCGTGCGAATGATCGACGTCGGCCTCATGCGCGTTGGGAACGCGGACTCTGCCGCGAATGGACACCACGGCGCAACCACCCTGCATTCAGATCACCTCGACTTCGATGCCGACGACGAGTACGCCGAATTGAACTACGTGGCCAAGAGCGGAAAGGTTCGCAGCGTGGTCGTTGAGGATGACCGGTTGCTCGACGTACTCCTTGATCTAGCTGCACCCGACACCGATCGCCTCTTCTGGTTCACCGACGATGACGGGAGCGAGTGTCAGGTGTCATCTGCCGTCATCAATCGCACGATCGCCGAGCTCGTCGGACCTGCCTTCACGGCGAAGGACTTTCGGACGTGGGGCGGGTCGAGCGCTGCGCTGGCCGCCCGGGCGGACGGCGCACCGATTCTCGAGGCTGTGGATCTCGCCGCGGCAGCACTGGGCAACACCCGAGCCGTGGCACGCAGCTCCTACGTGCATCCAGCAGTACTCGATGCGGGCGACGAGACGATAGCGAGAATATGGAAATGCTCTCGCAGCTCTACCCGGCTGACCCGCGCCGACAGCGCGCTCGCCAAACTCCTGCGAGCAAGCGCCTAGCCAAGTTGCGCTTGCGAGCGCGCTCGACACCTATGCCGGAGGTCGCACTCGTTGGTCTGCAGTTGCTCGGGTGGCGAGCGCGGCCTGTGCGGTGGCGCCATGGATGATGATCGAGAAGATGATCACGCCCACTGTGAGGGCCCAAAGCAGTTCGTCGTGCTCACCAAACGAGCCGTTCTCGAGCGCATAAGCCATGTAGTAGAGCGAGCCGATACCACGCACCCCGTAGAAGCTCACAATCGATCGATCGCGCCCTTGCAATCGTTCCGACCCAGCTAGAGCAGCCGCCCCGGCGAGCGGCCGCACCACCAAGACCGCAATGGCGGCCACCGCGACAGCTGGCCATGTCAGGCCACCCAATATGCCGGTAGCTATCGACGCGCCCATGGCGATCAGGATGACAGTGAGCAGCAATTGCTCGGCCTGTTCTGCGTAGACATGCAGCGAGGCATGCGCTTCGTGTTCGCTTTCGTAGTGGCGGATGGTCACCGCACCGAGAAAGACGGCGAGAAACCCATAGCCACCAACCGACTCCGTGACGCCGTACAGCAACAGAGTCGCGGCCAGTGCCCCGATGCCCGTGAGTGCACGATCGAGCTCCGAACGCCTTGACCCCGCCATAAGAAGGCGCGCCAGCGCCCAGCCGCCAAAGACGCCGGCAGCAACCCCGACAATGATGCGGTAGCCGACGTCGATGAGCAGCCACTCGCCGATCCAGCTGCTTGCGCTTACGCCATCGATCGACAGAAAGATGGCGAGATAGGTGAACGGAAACGCAAGGGAATCGTTCAGGCCGGCCTCGGCGGTCAAGCCGAAACGCACTTCGTCCTCTGCCTCCGAGGTCACGCCGCCAGACGCTTCGAGAGGCTCGCCCACCTGAATGTCCGCTGCCAGGACCGGATCGGTCGGCGCGATGACAGCGCCAAGAAGCACCGCCGCCGCCAGCGGGAGTCCCAGTACAACCCCACCAAGCAGCGCCATGGCGGCGATGGTCAGTGGCATGGCGACGCCGAGTAGCCTCCACACCGAATTCCACGTTCGCCATCTCGGCAGCCGGTCGATCTTGAGTCCCACGCCCATCAGCGAAATCAGCACGCCGAGCTCGGTGAGGTGCACGGAAATAGTCGGCTGATCGAGCGGTCCAATAGTCGGCCAATCGAGTGGCAGCGAGAACGCACCGAGTCCAAGCAGTAGCGGAATTGCAGGATACGGAATCCACACCCGCTCAAGGCTGCGGAGTACTCCGGCGATGCCCAACACACCCAAACCGACTACTACCAGCACCAATTCATACGACTCTGCGAACTCGATCGCCTCGATCATCACCACATACCAGCGGCTCAGCGAGGCCCTGTCCAATCGAGCGCGCTCTGAACCGTGGATGGAAGGCAAATGCGCACGCATCCAACGTGCGTCTGAGATGCGTCTGAGAATTGATGTTTCATCGGCGATGCGTGTGGGCAATCCCTCTGTGGTCCAGACGAAGAATGGTTCGATGTGCACGTCAGACCCGCAGTTCGTAAAAGTCGCTCTGTGTCCGTTTGTGCGTCGAGAAGGAAAACACGATGAGTGGTACAACGTTCAAGATGACCCAACTGGTGGGCGAGTCCTCCGAAGGAATCGAGGATGCCGTTCGCACTGCGCTGGCCACCTCGGGTTCCAAAGTTCGCGGCCATACCTGGCTCCACGTCACCGACATCCGAGCAAACCTGGGCGAAGGTGGCTCTGTGGACAGGTGGCAGGTAGCCGTCGACGTGGCCTTCAAGGTCGAGTAATAAGCTACTCGGGCACACCGCACCGACCACGCTGCTGACCGTCCGATATCAACCCATCAACACACCACAAAGAAGGAGATGACTCATGGCTGGTGAAGCTGACAAGATCAAAGGCCGCATCAAGCAGGCTGCAGGCGAACTGACCGACAACGACGAGCTCAAGGGCGAAGGCGAAGTCGACGAGGCCGCTGGCGAAACCAAAGAGTTCATCGACGACGCCAAAGGCAAGGCCGAGGACGCCGTCGACAACCTGAAAGACAAGTTCAACTAGGCAACGTGCTGTCGGCACGATACGTCAAAGCAACGGCCATCACCGCTCGGCGGCGATGGCCGTTTCCGCGCCCAGAGCTGCACGTCCAAGGACAGCAGCGCGAGGATCGGCGGCGCGTGTCGCGCCAGGATTGCTCATGAATCGATGAGGTAGCGTTGGAGAATCCATCCACTGTTTGTACAGGGAGATCAACCATGAAGGTTCTTGTTGGCGTCGACGACTCGACCGAATCACGCGACGCTCTTCAGACTGCGTTTTCGTTCTTCGGTGCCGAAGCCGAGTTCGTGATCGCAGCTATCAGCGAGCGCATCCCCTACTTCTACAGCGCGTCATTCGCTGGCGGGTTCGCAACGTCTGGAATGCACCTCGCCGAGGAATTCGACCTTGCGGCCGAAGCGGCGAAGCAACGAGCAACAGAGGCCGCCGAAGCACTTCCCGACGACGCCGAAGTCGCCACAGACTTTGGCCGCGCCGGCAGTGCTCTGTCTCGACTGGCCGAGGAGCACGAAGTCGATGTGGTCGTGATTGGCTCGCAGGACAAGACGGTATGGCAACGGTTGCTCGACCCCTCGGTCGGCCGGTACCTCATCGACCATGCCCCGTGCCCCGTACTCGTCGTGCGCTGAGTACCGGTTCAGGCAAGAAGATCGTCATCTGCGATACCCGCAAGATGGCCGTTGCACGTGCCCACCTGTCTATGAACGCGAGGTTCGCGTCTACTCCGACGTGCTGCCCAAGTTCGATATCCCCCAGCCCAAGATCTACTGCGCCATCTACGAAGCAGATGGCCACGAGAAGAAGCTGCGCGACCAGACGAAGAAGGTCGATCGCTTTCCGCTGTGGCTGCTGCGCTGGTTGATCAAACGTGAGCAAAGCAAGTCGGACGTACCGCCGTGTGTGCTACTCATCGAGGACATCGTCGATGGCGAGGTCGGTGATCAGGTCACGGGCGGCTCCCCCGAGAAGATCGCCGCCGGGCTGAGCACTCTTGCTCGTCTCCATGCCGCAACGTGGCGAACAAAAACACTTCCACAAGCGCACTGGTTGGAGGGCCCTGACACCATCCCGCGTCTCATTCAGGCCTTGTATCTCAACGGTCACGACGAGTTCTTGCGCCAGGCAGCTCCACACATTTTGCACCGGCTCACCGGGCTTGCCGAGGTCGCCGACCTTGGTGACGGCCGAGGCGTGGAGCTCATGGCTGAATGGCTCCGCCGCGCTGACGCTCGCCTTCAGCGAGTCACTGCGTAACTGTCGGCGGTTGCTTCAGGCCTGCTCGACGGGCTGCTTCCAGCGGTTCAGGAACGTGACTTCGCGGACCGGGCGTCGGGGTGCTGGCGTGAACGTTTCCCCGGTGTAGTAGGCGACGGGAAGCAGGCAGACTTGGGTGACCGTCGGTGGGATCCCGAGCAGGTCGGCGATTTCGGTCTCGTGTTCCAGATGGAAGGTCGTCCATGCCGATCCAATGCCTCGCGAGCGAGCAGCGAGTTGAAAGCTCCATACGCCCGGCAGGACCGACCCGAAGTATGCGGCGCTGTGCCCCAGCGACTCCAACTGTGGACGGTCAAGACGCAACGAAAGTATGAGTGCGGGGACCTCGGCCAGATGCTCGACCAAGAACGCGCCCGAATCGATCACCCGTTGGCTGCGGTCGTCCAGGCGGGTTTCGGAATTGGTTGCCAGATACGGGCGGCCGACCTGTGCGTATCGCTCGGCAATCGCTTCTTTCGTTGGTCCGTCATCGATGATCATCCAACGATTGCGTTCGAGGTTGCCACCCATCGGTGCGTGATTCGCGATCTCGATGCACTCGAGCAAGTCCTCGTACGGGACAGCTCGGCTGAGGTCTAGCCGGCGACGGACCTGCTTGGTCGTCTTGAGCAGGCGATCGGTCTCGGCGAGATCAAAACCAGTCAACGGGTGACGGGAGGCACCGCTCCGGGCACCCGGTGTGGCATCACTACCAGTAGTGGTCATTGGCGAGTCCTCCTGGACGTCGGGGATGTAATAGCTAGCTGCTAAAGCTCGAACAGAATCTTGAGGACACCGTCATCGCGAGCGTCGAACATGCGGTATCCCTCGGCGCCTTCTGAGAGCGCCATTCGGTGGGTGAAGAGCCCCTCGGCACGGAGGCGTCGACTTTTGAGCAGGGGCAGCAGTGACGGCCAGAGCTGAGGTACAGGCGCTACGCCAGCGCGAACAGTAAGGCCGCGATAGATCAGCTGCGCCATATCGAGACCGGTACCGCCCTGGGGCAAACCAATGAAGGAGGCGGTGCCGCCGCTGCGCATGAGGCGTGGCACAGACGTGATAGCTGCGGCCGCTCCGGACGCTTCGAAACATCGCTGGACAAGCGACCCTCCGGTCGCTTCACGCACGGCTGAGACCAGATCTGCGCCCGGAGCTAGCGCTGTAGCGCCAAGCTTGCTGGCATGTTCACGCCGTTCAGCCACCGGATCGATAGCGATAACCTGCGCGGCGCCTTCGATGTACGCGAGCTCAACGCCTATGAGCCCGATCGGTCCCAGGCCGACAACGGCGACGGTGTCGCCCGGCTCGATCTGGCAACGATCGATGCCGAACTTGGCCGTGGCCATTGCATCAGTCAGCAGCAGCGCGTGTTCGTCAGAGACGTACTCGGGAATCTTGCGAATCGTCCGATCCGCATTGGGAACCTGAACGAACTCGGCCTGGCCACCTTGGAGACGAGCTGAACAACCAAAGGCGGTCGTTGCCGGACAGCGGCCAACACCAGAACGGCACGCACCACAGTGGCCGCACCCAGCACCACCAGCGACGAAGACTCGGTCGCCAACGTTCGAGTTGTAGACCATCGGCCCTGCTTCAACGACTTCGCCGATGAACTCGTGGCCGACACAAAACGGCTCGAGGTCCTTGCCGTATTCGACGTTGCCAATAGCGTCGCCGTGGTAGATATGCAGATCCGAACCGCAGATGCTGCACTTCTCGACCTTGACGATCACGGCGTTGTCGACGGTGAGTTCGGGATCTTGGTAGTCCTCGTAGCGAATGTCGCGAGGACCGTTGAAGACGAGAGCTTTCATAGATCCTCTTTCCGTTGTTCTCGCACAAAGCTCAACTCAGTGTTCGGCGGCTTGGCGTTCGAAGTACTCCGCGTATTTGACTCGGGCGGCTGCACGACGGGCCGGCAGGTGACCGGTGGGCCAGAGTCCGTCGACTGCCGAATGCTCACGCAGTACTTGTCGGGCGACGGTGCTCTTGTGGACCTCGGTGGGGCCATCGGCAAGGGCCATGACCTCTGACGCGATGAGCATGCCGGTGAAGGGCATCTCGTTGGAGACACCGAGTGCGCCGTGCAGGTGCATCGCCCGCATTACAACGTCGTGATACACCTTCGGCATCGCCACCTTCACAGCCGAGATGTCTTTGCGCACCTTGAGGTAGTCATTGTACTTGTCGATCTTCCAGGCAGTTCGAAGCACGAGCAGCTTGAACTGCTCGATCTCGATCCAGGTGTCAGCGATCTGCTCTTGCACGACTCCGAGCGATGCGAGAGTGCCGTTGCGGGTCTGTCGCGAGAGGGCACGCTCACACATCATGTCGAAGGCGGCTTCGAGCTGAGCGATGGTACGCATCGCATGGTGGATACGTCCTCCTCCAAGGCGAACCTGAGCGATAGCGAAAGCGCCACCCGGATCACCGAGCAGGTTGTCGTCGGTCAGCCGAACGTTGTCATAGTGCATGTAACCATGGGTGCCCTCGCCCTCGGGCTCGGCGCCAATGCCGGTATTGCGGATGATGTTCACGCCCGGCGCCTCGGCAGGGACGATGAACATCGACATGCCTTCGTACGCACTCACGTCGGGGTTGGTGACAACCATGACGATGAAGAAGCTGGCAAACCTGGCGTTGGACGAGAACCACTTCTCG
>ENA-ORXM01001041-ORXM01001041.1-marine-metagenome-genome-assembly--contig:-NODE-1041-length-41555-cov-3.898139_pt1 | contig 41555 bp, 44 predicted proteins | sample MGYA00237867_ERZ511480 | MGnify/ENA primary metagenome ERZ511480 (study PRJEB26309, sample SAMN06266103) | marine metagenome | isolation source: Algal blade | place: United Kingdom:Sidmouth, United...
TCCTGTCGATCTACACTATTGCTGCCGGGCCGCAGAATTATCCGGGATACGCCAATCCTGAATATGAAACCGCATTGAAGGTTGCCTTGGCCGAGCAGGACGCCGAAAAGCGCGCGGCTTTTATGCGGCGGGCGGAGCAGATATTGCTGGCCGATGTGCCGTTCATCCCGCTGTATTACTATAATTCACGCAGCCTCGTGCAAACTGATATTGTCGGCTGGACAGCAAATATTTCCGGCGCGCATCCCAGTCGGCTGATTTATAGGAAACCGCGATGAATTACCGGATGATAGCTGGCTACTGCGCGCGCATCGCAGCCTTTGCCGGGCTGTTGGCGACAAGCGGATGTTCGGGCGGTGTTGATAATGAACAGTTGCGCGTTGATGTTGTCAGTGCGCAGCAGGATAGTTTTTCTGTCAATCGCCTGCCGCTGCCAAAGGCGTCGGCCTATCTGCGTGCAGCCACTGCGCGGGGCCTTGTCACGTTTGATAGCGAAGGCCGCGTCGTGCCTGCGCTGGCCTCCCGCTGGATGGTCACCGATGACGGGCTGACATATGCGTTCCGATTGAACAAGGCCCGCTGGAATGACATGCGCGAAGTGGAAACGGACGAGGTTGTTGCCGCGCTCAACCGGCGAATACCGCAGCTTCGCGGAAAAATTTTCGGCGGAGCGCTGGACAATATTATCACAGCAGAACGAATGACGGGCCGGGTTATGCAAATTCGCTTGCGCGCGCCGATGCCCAGCCTGCTCGAATATCTGGCCAGCCCCGAATTTGGCGTCATTCACGATAGCAACGGCAGCGGGCCGATGATCGCCCGGTCGCAAGATGCGCACCAGATTTTAAGTTGGCGCACAGCCGATGGCAGCGACAATATGCTGTTATCGGATCAACGCATATTGCTACATAAAAACACCGCGGTCGACGGCCTCGCGCGGCTGAAGACCGAACAAACCGACATGGTGACCGGCGGCAGCTATACGACGTTGCCTTATCTTGCGGTGGCGGATCTTCCCGGAGACAGGATTGATGCTGGCAACCGGCTGGGGTTGTTCGGTTTGATATTCGTGCGCGCTGGCCCGTTCCTGTCTGAACCGCAAAACCGCGAAGCGATAGCCATGGCGCTTGACCGGCCACGGATGCTGACCGCGTTTGATAATGTGGCATGGAGGGAGCGGCTGACGATTGTGCCCGACGATCTCGAAGACAGGGGAAAGGTCGCGCCGCCCGATTGGGTGCAGTTGTCAATCGCCGAGCGCCGCAGCATATCGCAGCGTAGAATCAGCCTATGGAAATCAGAACAGGGCGATATCAAACCGTTGCGGATTGCTATGCCAAAGGGGCCGGGCTCACGTATGCTATTTGCTTGGTTGCAAGCCGATTTTGCGGCGGTCGGGCTGCGGGTGGAGCGCGTCGATCTAGGCGCATCGGCGGAATTGCGGCTGATAGACCGATTGGCCGACGCCAGCAGCGCCGAATGGTATCTGGGGCAGCTTTCGTGCGGCTATGCGCCAATTTGCGATACCGAGGCGGACGCGTTGCTGATCGCGGCGCGCCGCGCGCAAACGGCAGGCGAGCGCCAACGGCTTTTAGGCGAGGCGGAGGCGGCGTATCAGCAACTGCGCAATTTCATCCCGCTGGGCAATCCGCTGCGATGGACGGCATTTCGGACCGGGCTTGATGGCTATGCGCCCAATTCGCGCGGCTGGCATTACTTGCAAACATTGGGCAGCGGCCCCACATAATCGGGGTAAGCCCAATTGTTTGAAGGTGACTGACTATGCCTGTGTCGCAGGACAAATTTGACGAGATGGCGAAAAACATGCCCGGCATGGGGCGCGATCCTGAATCCATTCGGCAGCGGGTAGAGGCGATGGAGCATCTGCTCGAACGCTCCATCACTATTCCCGGCGTCAATTTTCCGATCGGGCTGGATTTCGTAATCGGATTGGTGCCCGTGATCGGCGATGTGATTACGGCCAGCATGGGCGCGTATATCGTATGGGAAGCGAAGAATCTGGGCATGTCCAGATGGCAACTGACGCGGATGGCCGCGAATGTCGGTATCGATACGGTGGTGGGTGCTGTGCCGCTGGTGGGCGATGCGTTTGATCTTGTCTGGCGGTCAAATACCAAAAATCTCAAAATGATCCGCAAGCATATCGAGAAGCATCATCCTGGTGCGCAGATCGTAGATGTTTAAGCGCGCTATGTTAATCGCCGCGCCATACTTTCACGATTGAACTGTCCGGCGCGCCGCGCGTCCATTGCGGGCAACGGCGGGGCATAAAATCCCTGCCAAGGCAAATGCGCACTTCCTGCAGCCATCCCTTGCGGTTCGTTTTCACACGCACGGCATGTGCGGGCAGATCGGCGTTATTCACCTCGAATGCCTCGGCCAATCCAGCAGCGGTCAGCGGTTTGCCGCGCTTATATTGACGAGACAGATAATCCATGTCGGGAAATTCAATCGCTCCGAACATCAGCCGCGCCGCCCCGAAATATGTCTCCGGCCGGCGTGCCATACACGTTCCATGCTTTGCCCATTCACGCTGCAATAACGCGGCGCTGGGCGTCATGCAGATATTGCGTTTGAGTATAGCGCGCGGCAACGTGGGCGCGCGGCGGCAATATTGCGGATAATCCGGCCCGCGCCCTTCCGGCCATAAACCATGCAGGATGAAGCCGAACTCCCCGATCTTCCCGTTGCATTGCAACAGGCTGCTAGCCGATTTGCCGCGGCTTTTGCAGAACTCGCGGCTCCATGACAGCGCCAGAACATATCCGCCAATCGGCACGCGGCGTATTTGTGATTGCTTCGGCACTATGGGGGCAGGCCGCGAAATTTTGTCAGGCGCGCGGCATTGCCATGCCTGCGCCATTGCATTGGTCGGCTGGGCGAGAAGCAACGCGAACAGGATCAGCAGGCGGCGGTTAAACCTGCGCAAAATCTAATCCAATGTCAGCGGCGGGTGCGCTTTGGGTCAGGCGGCCGACGCTGATATAATCGACGCCGCTTTCGGCTTTCGCGCGGATAGTTTCCAATGTCACGCCGCCGCTCGCTTCGGTTTTTGCGCGGCCACTGATTAACCCGACGGCTTCGCGCAGCATGTCCGGCTCCATATTATCAAGCAGCAAATGCGTCGCGCCAGCCGTTATCCCGGGTTCGATCTGGTCGATCCGGTCAACTTCCAATATTATGTCTTTTACGCCGTGCTGCACCGCGCGCCGCACAGCTTCGGCGGCGCTTCCCGCGACCGCGACGTGATTGTCCTTTATCATCGCTGCATCCCACAGCCCCATGCGATGATTTTGTCCGCCGCCCATGCGCACCGCGTATTTTTCAATAAAGCGCAGGCCCGGAATTGTCTTGCGGGTATCCAGTAGCGTGCAGCCGGTGCCGTCAATCCGGTCGACATAGGCGCGGGTCATGGTGGCGATGCCGGTCAGATGCTGGACTGTGTTCAGCGCCGAGCGTTCCGCCGTCAGCATCGCCCGTCCTTTTCCGCGCAGCCGCATAATATCCGCACCGCCCGGCACGGCTGCGCCTTCTTCGGCGAGAATTTCAATTTCGACATCGGGATCGAGATGCCGAAAAAACGCTTCGGCAATCGGCAATCCGGCGACAACGCAATCATGCCGCGCATCCATCACACCGCTGAAGACGGCGTCTGCCGGGATCACGCTTTGCGATGTCACGTCGCTGCCGCCGCCATGGGAAGGATCGCCCAGATCCTCGGCGAATGTCGATGCGATAAAGGCGGGCAGATCAAAATATTCGATGGAGAAAGTCATGCGCAGGCTTTATCCCAATAGATACGCAGGTGAAAGGGCTTTGCCGCGAACATTCCCAGCATCAGTAAACCGCGGAATTGTTCTCATACGCGATAACGGCGCGGGTCAACGCCTGCATCAATTGCTGGCGTTCCTTTACCGGGCGGTTTGTTGCGCCGATCATCGCCACGACGCTGTAGCGGCGGCCCGATGGCGAGATCAGAATACCGACATCATTATACGCGGTGGCGAGCAATTTCAGAACCTGTCCCGTTCCCGTTTTATGCGGCAAGGACCATCCCGGCGATAGCCCGCCGCGCAGCCGCTTCGGCCCGGTTTTCGATTTCGCCATCAGATCGATCAAATAGGCGTTATACGGTTTGGGTAGCAATTCGCCGCGCGCCAGTTTCGCCAATCCATCGGCCACTGCAACGGGCGCCGCGCCATCGGGCGGGTTTGCCAGATATGCGCCCATCGTTTGCATCCGCTGTGCAAAGGGAACGCGTTTGCGCGCTTCCCAGAAATTGCGGCCATAGGAAAAACTGTCCTGCCATTCCATCCCGGTGATCGACATTTGCAGCTGCTTCTCGCTCGGTGCCATCCATATCTCGTTCAGCCCCTGTGCCCGCAGAAAGCGCAACACGCCGCTGCGTCCGCCCACTGCGTCAAACAGCGCAGCATTGGCGGTATTGTCGCTCTGTGTCATGGCACGGCGCAGCAGATCAGCGATGGTGGTAGTATAGCTGCCCGACGCCAGAATGCGTTTGCGGATGGGCTGATGAAATATCGAAAGGTCGCGCGCTGTAAGCGTCACCTGATCCTCCAGCGCGATTTCCCCTGCTGCAACCTTGTCAAGCAATGCCGCCGCCACCCACAGTTTCGAAAGGCTCTGCTGCGGCAGGCGAAGATCGCCCTTATGCGCCGCCGCCCATCCATCGTCGATCGACTGCACAACGATGCCAACATCTCCGTCGAAAGTGCGGCCAAGCGCAGTAACGGTGGCCTGCAATGCTTCAGGTGCGCCTGGCCGGTTCATAGCCGGCGGCTGCATTTGCCCGGACGCAGTTCCCGCTAAAGGTGAGCTGGCGGGTTTTGAGCCATCCACTTGCACTGCGTCACTGCCGGTGTTTCCGGTGTGGCCGGTGGCCAGCGGATCGTCAGCAAGCAGGCGGAACCAGATGAACCCAGCGAGCAACGCCATGCAAACCGGAAAGGCTATCCACGGCCATACAGCCTGCGTCCTTGTGTGCCGTTGCGTATTCTGCTGTCCCATACGGCCGTATAACGCCAATCGCAGCGAAGATTAAATACGTTAACCGTAATGGCTTAGCGGCACGTTATGGATGCGTACGCAACAAAGCGCAGCATCATCCCTTATGCGCCAAATCCATCGGGCCAAGATCGCCGTAGCCAACTTTGCCCGCGCTCATATCAAGCATGCGGTCGAGCGATTTTTTCGCGCCGAGCCGCACGTCTTCATCCAGTTCGATACGCGGTTGCAGATCGCGCAGCGCGACATACAGTTTTTCCAGCGTATTGAGCGCCATATACGGGCAAATGTTACAGGCACAGTTACCATCAGCGCCGGGCGCGCCGATGAATGTTTTTTCCGGAACCGCCTTTTCCATCTGATGGATGATGTGCGGTTCTGTTGCGATAATTACCGTGGCGGCGTCTGTTTCCTTGCAGAATTTCAATATGCTGCTGGTGGAACCGACATGGTCTGCATGATCGATAATATGCGGCGGACATTCGGGATGCGCAGCGACCGGTGCATCGAGATTTTCCGCTTTCAATTTCAACAATTCAGTTTCGCTGAACGCTTCATGGACAATGCATACGCCCGGCCACAACAGCATTTCGCGGCCGAATTTGCGCGCCATATATCCGCCCAGATGCCGGTCAGGGCCGAAGATGATTTTTTGATCTTCGGGTATCTGCGCGATGATTGTTTCGGCGCTGGACGATGTCACGATAATGTCGGAAAGCGCCTTCACTTCGGCGGAACAATTGATGTAGGTCAGCGCAATATGATCTGGATTTGCCTCGCGAAATGCGCGGAATTTTTCGGGTGGGCAGCTATCTTCCAGGCTGCAACCGGCTTTCATGTCAGGCAGGATGACGGTTTTGTCAGGCGATAATATCTTTGCTGTTTCCGCCATGAAACGTACGCCGCAAAATGCGATGACATCGGCATCGGTTTCAGCCGCTTTGCGCGAAAGCTCCAGCGAATCGCCCACGAAATCTGACAGATCCTGTATTTCGGGCTTCTGATAATAATGGCCCAGAATGATCGCGTTGCGCTCTTTCTTCAACCGTTCGATTTCCGCAACCAGATCAATGCCGGTCAAATCTTCTGCCTTTGTCGGGGCGTTCATGTTTAAATTCCTTTCGAATAATTAGCAGGCAGCATTGATTGCCGAAAAGCGGTGCCGGTCAATTTGTTTACGTCCGAACGCCTTGGCTGTTCCATATGCCCGCGCCGGTGCAGCCCGGCATCCGCGGCGGCACGCGTTCTGCAACCTAATGCGCGCCGCCTGCCGGTTTGGCAATTGATCGCGCAACGTTCCAGTCTTTGGATGCCTCGCTGTCTTCCTCGTCGGCATAAAATGCCTCAACCCGCGCGGATAGGCCGACAGAACGCAGCGGCAGTTCAAACAGTTGCTGTATCGCGCGGCGGTGGGCGTCCCGCGCCAGCTTCATCGGCACTTCCCCTTGCGCTTGCAGCAACAGCTGCGCCTGTGCTTTTTCGCGGTTCGCCTTGTCCAGCCGTTGATCGGCATTCGATAATAATCGCAGCAAGCCGCCATCATCATATTCGCGGATTTTGCGGATGTCGATTTCCGGCCCGGTCAGCTTTACTTGCGGCAATTTGATCAGCAGCTTGTTGCTGCGCGGTGACCAGCGGATTTCTTCTTTGGTCAACTCTTCAAGATCAATCTCATACCGCACCAGCCCTTCGACGATCAGCGTCTTGGCTGCGCTTAATCCGAACCGTTCCTCATCGCTGGTGACAGAGGCGATATAATTGGCGGTAAAGGCGGACAGCCGCTGCTGCTCCTTTATGCTTTCCAGTGCGCTGCTGGCGATGGTCTGCGGCGCAGGCGGGCCATATCCGCCAAAACTGCGCATCGCCATTCCCACTGCAAACACCAGCCCAAGCACCAAGGCGAGGACCACGATGGTATAGTTTATTACCCTGCTTTTTTCCATATATCCCCGTCTCGTGCGGCCAGGCCGCGTTGTTCAAGATCGATCAGATGCGCAAGAACCGATCGCTGTGCTGCGCCATGCAACCGTTCATCCAGTCCCTTATACATATGCTGCACCATCGTGGGAACATGTCCTTCACCGGTATCAAGCAGCTTTGCGATTTGCCGTTCGCGTTGCCGCCGATGGCCGATCATTCCGCGCACCAGCTGCTGCGGTTTTTTCACCGCCGGGCCATGCGCTGGATAATAGACGCGGTCTTCGCGTTCATATAACTTCTGCAGGCTTTCCATATAATGCCGCATATTTCCGTCGGGCGGCACCACGACACTGGTGGACCATTTCATCACATGATCACCGGTAAACAGCGCGCCCGATTCGTGCAGCGCGAAACAGACATGGTTCGATGTATGCCCCGGCGTCGTTACAGCCTCTAGCGTCCAGCCGTCGCCGCTGATTGTATCGCCGTCCGCAAGTATCTGATCAGGTGCATAATCAGGATCAAAGGCACTGTCCGATCGCGGTCCATCATCGGCAATTGCCAGCGGCGCGCATCCGATTATCGGCGCGCCGGTTGCTGCCTGCAACGGCGCTGCGGCCGGCGAATGATCGCGGTGGGTATGCGTGCAGATGATCGCTGTGATCTTCTGGCCCCCTGCTGCTTTCAGGATAGCCTCGACATGTCCCTCGCCATTGGCATCGCTTGGCATTGCGGGATCGCCAACGCTTTTGCCGGAACCGATCGGCCCCGGATCGATCACGGCCAGATCGTCGCCCGCGCCAACCAGCCATGTCTGTGTTCCGGTGAACGTATATGGCGATGGATTGGGGGCGAGCACGCGGCGGACGAGCGGTTCATGCTGCTCACTTTCCCCTGCCTGTATGGTGTCTGGCCATTCTTGATCGCTCATGTGTTTCTATATGGGGAATTGCGCGCAATAGGAAAGGGGAGAGTGAAGCCGACTGCAGAAAATCGGAAAATTGACAGCCATGTTGTCGGTTATATTTACAATGCGCCGATGGTTAAATTTGCGATAACCATCTAAAGCGTTGAAATACGGGTTTCTTCAAAAACTGGCACAAGCGTTGCAATGTAGTTTGTATTCAACACCCAAAGCATGGACGGGGTGATTGCTACTGGTCTCGCATCACCCCGTCCCGCTTTTCCCCTTTAAAACTTATTCGACAGCATCATGCCTCGGCATCTGGCATATTGTCCGCGACTTCGGCACCGCGCTGGCCCATTGGCTGTTCTTCGCCGGTTGTCGTATCGCGCCATGTCTGTCGTTCCATTTCGGCGTTAAGCTCCGCGCCGAGAAGGGCTATAAACGCGGATAGCCACAGCCATGTCAGCAAAATTATCACGCCGCCCAGCGTACCGTAGGTTTCGTTGTAGGTGCCGAAATTGCGAACATAAAAGGCAAAGGCAAACGTCGCGGCGATCCAGATTGTGACAGCCAGTATCGCACCGGGGGTTAGCCAGCGCCATCTGGCATCTTCGCGGGCCGGGCCAAAACGGTAGAGGAGGCCCAGCGCAGCGACCGCGAACAGCGCCAGCAGCGGCCAGCGGAGCAAAGCGAATATGCTGGCCCATACCGGCGAGGCAGCAACCGCGTTTAATATCATGGGTAGCGCAAAAGATATCCCAAGCGTCAACAACAAGCCGAACAGCAGCGAGACAGTTAGCGCCGCCGACACCATATTTAGTTTGATGAAGCTGCGGGTCTCATCCTCATCATAAGCCGCGTTGATGCCCTCTATCAGCGTCTTCACGCCCTTGGATGCGCCATACAGCGCGAGCAGCAGGCTGAAGATAGCTGTAAAGCCCAGCGATGTATTCGCCTGACCCGCAACAGTTTGGGCCTGATTCTGCAGAATCTCGGCGGCGTTTTCGGGCAACACATTTGCCCATTCGCTGAATTGCTGCGCGACTATGGCAGGATCGAACAACATTCCGGCGATGGAGATAGCAGCGGCAATGGCAGGGAATGTCGCCAGAAGCGCGTAAAATGCCACCCCCGCTGCCATCAACGATACATGGTCATCCGCGATTTCATCCTTAGTCCGCAGCAGGATCGCTTTCCACCCTGCCAGCCCGATTTCATGGGGGCGTACGGCATTGTGCCCCCGGATATGCCGCTGCGTTTGTTTTTCCATCGGATGAATTACGCTGCGGCTGTGCAATTGTTCCCGCGCGTGTTCCCGCGCGTATTCCTAAGTGCGACGGCCTGATCAGCTTTCCGCCAAGCCAGCCAGCCGTTTGGCCTGATCCTCGGCAATCAACGCATCGACCATTTCACCAAGTCCTTCGCCCGCGATAATTGTCGGCAGTTTCTGCAGTGTCAGATTAATCCGGTGGTCGGTCACGCGGCCTTGCGGATAGTTATAGGTGCGGATACGCTCGCTGCGATCACCGGAGCCGACCATGGATTTGCGCGCCTCGGCTTCCTCGCTCTGCGCTTCTTCGCGTTCTTTTTCATACAGCCGGATGCCCAGCACCTTCATGGCCTGTGCCTTGTTCTTATGCTGCGATTTTCCGTCCTGACATGTGACGACCAGACCGGTGGGCAGATGGGTGATGCGAATGGCACTGTCGGTTTTGTTTACATGCTGCCCGCCCGCGCCCGACGCGCGGTAGGTATCAATGCGCAGATCCTCCTGCCGGATATCGATATCGACCTCCTCCGGCTCCGGCAAAATCGCAACCGTTGCGGCGCTGGTGTGAATGCGTCCGCCGCTTTCGGTCTCCGGCACGCGCTGCACCCGGTGCACCCCGCTCTCGAATTTCAGCTTTGCAAAAACGCCCTTGCCGTTGATGCTGGCGACGACTTCCTTGAACCCGCCGACGTCAGCTGCATTGGCGGATATCATGTCGATATTCCAGCCCTGCAGCGCGGCGTACCGTTCGTACATCCGGTACAGATCACCAGCGAACAACGCTGCTTCATCACCGCCTGTCCCTGCGCGGATTTCGATCATCGCTGGCCGATCATCAGCGGTATCGCGCGGCAGCAGCAGGATGGACAGCGCCTTTTCCGCATCATCTATCTGGCGGCGCACATCATCCACCTCATCGGCGGCCATCGCTTTCAGTTCGGCATCATCACCGGCCAGCATGTCTTCAATCCCCGTCAGCTCATCACGCAAAGCCTGTATCGCTGCGCCTGCCTGTGCAACCGGCTCCATCTCCGCATATTCGCGGCTGGCCGCTACAAAAGCATCGCCGTCCATTTCGCCGGACGCCATCCGCGCTTCAAGCTCGGCAAAGCGCGATTCTATCTGGCGGATACGATCGGGGGAAATAACGGTCATGCAGCTTTGAACCCAAGCTGTTCGATGAGTGCCGTTGCCGCGTCCTGTTTGGCGAACGATCCGTCGATGACATTTATTCCGCAGCTATGCGTGCCATCCCGAATGTCGAGAGAGATCACCAGGGCCGGGCCTGCTTTGGTAGCTTTGTCATATCGTTTGCGCGGGCTGCCCGATATGAATTGTTCGCTACGAAAACCTGCCAGCCGAAATTGTCTGGTCAATGCAATACATTCGGTTTCGCGGTCGCGATGTTCGGCAACGACCGCGATTTCCAGCGGCGATGCGTCCCATGTATCGATTAACATCGCCAGCCGCTCAATCCCGGCAGCCCAGCCAACGGCAGCGGTCGGCGGCCCGCCGATATTCTCGATCAGCCCGTCATACCGCCCGCCGCCCAGCACGGTGCTTTGGCTGCCAAGCTTTGCGGCCTGCGCGCTGCCATCATCGGGGATAAATTCAAATGCGGTGTGGCGGTAATAATCCAGCCCGCGCACCAGCTTGGCATCGCGCTTCCATGTAACGCCTGCTGCATCCAGCCCTTGGGTAACGGCTGCAAAAAATTCCTGCGCTTCGCCAGACAGAAAATCATCGATGCGCGGTGCATCATGCGCAATCCCGCGATCATCGGGGTCTTTGCTATCAAGGATACGCAGCGGGTTTACATCCAGCCGCTCCACGCTGTCTTCGGAAAGTGCATCGCGATAATCGCTGAAATAGGCGATCAGCCCCGCACGCCATGCCGCACGGCTATCGGCATCGCCCAGCGTGTTGAGGTGAAGTGTGATCCCCTCGCCAATCCCCAGCTCATTCAGCAGATGATCCGCCATCACCAGCAGTTCGACATCTGTTGCCGGTTCAGCAGCGCCGATTATCTCGGCATCTATCTGGTGAAATTGCCGGTATCGCCCCTTTTGCGGGCGTTCATAGCGGAACAGCGGGCCATGTGCAGACAGCTTCATCGGCGCATGTTGCTGCCACCCGTTCGACAGGAAAGCGCGCGCAATGCCAGCGGTAAATTCAGGACGCAGCGTAATACTGTCGCCGCCGCGATCATCGAAACTGTACATTTCCTTCGACACGACATCGGTTGTCTCACCCAGCGACCGGGCGAATACAGACGTTGGCTCGATCACAGGCATTTGCAGCCCCTTAAACCCGTATAATTTGCGCACGCGTTCAAATGTGCCGATGACATGGGCGAAACGTTCTTCAGCCTCGCCGAACATATCCTGCGTGCCGCGGACGGGGTTTATTTTCTTTTGTTTGGTCATGCCTGCCTGATGATAAAGTTTCGAGATGCGGCCTAGACGTTTTTTGTGACATGCGAAAGATAGCAGCTTTTTAAAAACCTGCTTTGGATCATGCTGGGTTTCGATTAAGGGAGCTGCAATCAATCGGCGCTAGAGCGTTATCTGTAATCACTTAAACCAAAGGCCCATCTCTCCCATGGACATTAAGAAGATCCCGATCGGCGATAATCCGCCCGAAAGCCTGAATATTGTAATCGAGGTTCCCGTGGGCGGTGAGCCGGTCAAATACGAATTTGACAAGGAAAGCGGCGCGCTGTTCGTCGATCGCATTCTGCATACGCCGATGCGCTATCCGGCGAATTATGGCTTCGTCCCGCATACGCTGTCGCCTGATGGTGATCCGCTTGATGCCCTGGTGGTCGCGCGTTCGCCGTTTATGCCCGGCTGCGTTGTGCGGTGCCGCCCGATTGCCGTGCTTAATCTGGAAGATGAACATGGCGGCGATGAAAAGCTGCTTTGCGTGCCGATCGACGCGACATTCCCTTATTATCGTGAGATAGGGCAGGGCAATGACCTTCCCGAAATCGTGATGCAGCAAATCGAACATTTCTTCACCCATTACAAGGATTTGGAGCCTGAAAAATGGGTGCGGGTTGGCAAATGGGGCGATGCAGACGAAGCGCGCCGCGTTGTCGTAGAAGCGATTGAACTGGCGAAAAGCAAAGCGTAGCCCGGTGCACAGGCCGGCAACCAAACCATGGCTGGCCCGTTGATATTCTGCGGCCGGGCCGCACTTCATGAAGGCGAAAAAAAGGTGGAACATATGCAGCGGTATCTGATTCTGGCGCTGGCCGCTGCAACCGTTGCCTCTTGCGCCACCCCGGAAACGCGTGTGCGCTCTGCGCTCACCGATGCCGGGCTTAATAAGCCGATGGCGTCGTGTATGGCGGACCGGATGGTTGACCGGCTCTCGCTTTTGCAATTGAACAAGCTGCGCGGGTTAAACAAGTTGAAGGGCGCAGATACGCAGAAACTTTCCTACAAAGATTTTCTCAAGCGCACCAAATCACTGCAAGATCCCGAAATCATTGGTGTCGTCACATCCTCCGGTGCCGTATGTGCGCTGAAAACGCTTTAGCGATAGCCGATGCGCTGGCAGTGATACCTGCCAGGATTTGAGGGCTAGGTCCCTTTCAGCCCAATCTTATTCACGCGCGCGACCAGCTCATCGCGCACCTTGGGCGTTACAAATTTGTGAACCTCACCGCCATACAGCGCGATTTCCTTTACCAGCCGTGATGCAATGGGTTGCAGCGAGACATCGGCCATCAGGAACACTGTTTCGATCTTGTCATTCAATTGCTGGTTCATGCCTGCCATCTGATATTCATATTCGAAATCGGCAACAGCGCGCAGACCGCGCAGGATAACCGACGCATTCTGGCTATCGGCAAAATGCATCAACAGCGAATTAAATCCGACAACTTCAATGGCATCATTCCCGATTTCCGCGACTTCGCGCCGCACCATGGCCAGCCGTTCGTCATCGGAAAACATCGGCGATTTTGATGCATTCGTAGTGACACCGATCACCAGCCTGTCGACCAGCTTTGCCCCGCGCCGGATAATGTCCATATGGCCGCGTGTGATCGGATCAAATGTGCCGGGATATACGCCTATTCTTACTGTCATTTTCCGATCCTCTCCCGATCAAAAACATTATCTGTCACGCTGCGCGATATAATGGGCAACACTGCGCAGCAAATCGGCTTTTGCGCCGAAACTGTCCAGATGCGCTATTGCCTGATTTACCAGTATGTCCGCTTGCTCCTTCGCACGGTCCAGCCCCATGATGGATACAAATGTGCCTTTCCCGGCATCGGCGTCTTTCTGCACTGCCTTGCCTACCGTTTCTGCGTCGCCTTCGACATCCAGAATGTCGTCGGCAATCTGAAACGCCAGCCCGATATCCTGTGCATAGCCTTTCAGGCCGGTGCGCCCTTCGGGTGGCACCCGGCCCAATATCGCGCCCATCTCCACGCTGGCAGCGATCAACGCGCCGGTTTTCAAAGCCTGAAGCCGTGTGATCGTTTGCAAATCGAATGTATCGTCCTGCGCGGCCAGATCCATCATCTGCCCGCCAGCCATGCCATCGGGTCCGCTTGCCCGGGCGAGGCATGCGATCAGCTCACTGCGGGTAAAGGGATCAGGATGCGTCGCGGGATCGGACAGGATTTCAAACGCCAACGCATGCAGGCTGTCACCGGCCAACACGGCCGTCGCTTCATCAAATTCCTTATGCACTGTAGCTTTGCCGCGGCGCAGATCGTCATCATCCATGCATGGCATATCATCATGGATCAGCGAATAGACATGGATTGATTCCACAGCAGCGCCAACACGCAGCGCCAATTGATGTTCCACATCAAATAGCCCCGCCGTCGCAGCAAGCAGCAAGGGCCGCAGCCGTTTGCCGCCGCCAATCGCGGCATGGCGCATGGCGAGATACAGCTGCGCGCGTGCATCGTCCGGCACGGCCAGCAGCATATCAAATTCAGCGTCTATTTCAGTGGCAATCTGCGCGAGTGCAGGGCGCAATTCAGATGGCAGAGACTGACGTTGCGCCATATGTTATTCGGCGTCGAAAGGCTGCGTTCCTGCAGCCTGCCCGTTTTTATCCAACGTAATCGCATCAATCCGCGATTTGGCGGCATCGAGCCGCGCCTGGCACTGCGCGCGCAATTCATGCCCGCGTTCATACAGGCTGATTGATGCATCAAGCGGTGCTTCCCCGCTTTCCAGCTTATGCACAATTTCTTCAAGCGCGCTCAATGCCTCTTCAAAGCTGGGCTGATCTTCTGCTAATTTATCCTGTGACATGGGTGCAGCATTGGCGCGCGATAGGGCGCGGGTCAAGTTTTGTTGCGCAAAGAATTTTGGCCGAATTTTCTTCACATTTGCCGGGTCAGCGGTTAATTATCCGATGCTATGAAAAAAAATCTCCTCATACTCGCCCCCGTTGCAATGCTGGCGTTAGCGGCATGCAACAATTCCGAAACCCCTGCCGACGGTGAACTGGCCGACGGCGATCAAGCTGTAGAATTGGCCGAACCGGTCGAGATGCCAGCACCGATCGTTCACAGCGACGTTTTTCGTTGTGCCGACAGCTCTATCCTCTATGTGGATTTCTTTGGCAATGACGGTGCCGATGGCCCGAAAACCGGTGCTGCTATCCGTGTCGGCGATAAAACGGCCGAACCTATTCGCGTTGAAGCTGCGGCACCTGTTGCTGCAACGCTTCCCGAAGGCGAAGCCGTTGACGGCGCATCCGACACAGAAGCCACGGTCGCAGATGGTCCGATGAAATCAGCCGATGGCGAAGCAACGCTGTCAGGCGACGGTGCGTCGATTAATGTGAAACTGCCAAACAAGGGCGCGCAAACCTGTAAAGCGTAACGCAAGCTATACCGTGACGGTATCGTCACATGAAAGGGGCTGGATATTTTCCGGCCCCTTTTTTATTTGCCGTCCCGAAGCTGCGCGATATCATGGCGCAGCGCGCGCAGTTCGAGCATTATTTCCTCGCGCTCATGCACCGCTTCCTCATTCCCCGCCTCGCTCATCGCGCTGACGATGATGGCAATAAACAGGTTCAGCACAACGAAGCTGGTCATCAGAATGAACGGCACGAAGAACACCCATGCGTAAGGATAGACGGCCATCACCGGACGCACGATGCCCATCGACCAGCTTTCCAGCGTCATAATCTGAAACAGCGAATATAGCGATTCGCCGATGGATCCAAACCATTGCGGAAATGCGCCGCCAAACAGCTTCGTCGCCATTACCGCAGCGATATAGAAAATCAGGCTGAGCAGAACGATAACCGATCCCATTGACGGGATGGCGGCAAGCAGACTTTGCACGACGCGGCGCATGCTGGGCACTGCAGAGATCAGCCGCAACGCCCGCAGGATGCGCAGTGCGCGCAATATCGACAATTGCTGGCTCGCCGGAATCAGCGCCACGCTGACAATCGCGAGATCAAACAGATTCCATCCATTCAGGAAAAAGCGAAGGCGAAAAGCGAACAGCTTCAACAGGATCTCGATCACGAAAATGATGATCGCGATATTATCCAGCGCTTTCAGGATAGGGCCGTAATCCGCCATAAGCTCCGGTATTGTTTCCAGACCGATGACGATGGCGTTGATGACGATTACAGCAATGATAAAATTGTCGAAACGCTTCGCTTCGACAAGACGTTTTACAGCTTCGCGCATGGGGATGATCAGGCTTTCAAGGATACTTTAACGGCAGGGCGGCAGTTACGCCGTCGATACGGTAACGCGCGCTTTATCGCAACAGATGTCGTTATGTGAACCAAACGCGAACTAATGACTAGGCGCGCGTAAATTGGACCGCTAAAGGCGATGGCATGACCGATAATGAAGCTGCTATCACCCCGCAAATCGTCGCCGAACATGGGCTGAACGAAGAAGAGTATGACCGTATTCTTGCCGCCATGGGACGCGCCCCGAATCTGGTGGAGCTGGGCATATTTTCGGTGATGTGGTCCGAACATTGCAGCTATAAATCTTCACGCATCCATTTGGCAAAGCTACCTACAAAGGGGCCGCAAGTGATTTGCGGGCCGGGCGAAAATGCAGGCGTTATTGACATTGGCGACGGGCCGCATGGCATAAAGCTGGCGGCTATCTTCAAAATGGAATCGCACAATCACCCCAGCTATATCGAACCGTATCAGGGCGCGGCCACCGGCGTTGGCGGTATCCTGCGCGATGTATTCACGATGGGCGCGCGGCCGGTTGCCAATTTGAACGCCTTGCGTTTCGGCCGGCCCGATCATCCAAAGATGAAACATCTGGTGCAAGGCGTGGTTGCCGGAATCGGCGGCTATGGCAATTGTGTCGGCGTGCCAACCGTGGGCGGCGAGACCAATTTCGATGCGGCTTATGATGGCAACATTCTGGTCAACGCCATGACGGTCGGCACCGCGGATCAGGACAAGATTTTCTATTCAGCGGCCACCGGCGTCGGCAATCCGATCGTCTATGTCGGCAGTAAGACGGGGCGTGACGGAATCCACGGGGCCACGATGGCATCGGCGGATTTTGCCGAAGATGCAGAGGCCAAGCGTCCCACTGTGCAGGTGGGCGATCCGTTTACCGAAAAGCTGTTGATCGAGGCGTGTCTGGAATTGATGGCGACCGATGCGATTGTCGCGATACAGGATATGGGTGCAGCCGGGCTGACATCATCATCGGTGGAAATGGCAACCAATGGCAAGGTGGGCATCCGGCTCGACATGGATAAAGTGCCGCAGCGCGAAGCGGGCATGACGCCTTATGAAATGATGCTCAGCGAATCGCAGGAGCGGATGTTGATGGTGCTGAAGCCGGGCAAGGAGGCGATGGCGCAGGCCATTTTTGAAAAGTGGGAACTTGATTTCGCGGTGATCGGCGAAGTCACCGATAATCAAGCTGATGGCGGACATATGGTGCTGGAATTTGGCGGGGAGGTGGTGTGCGATATCCCGCTTGGCCCGCTGGCAAGTGACGCGCCGAAATATGATCGTCCATCAATGAGCCGAGAAGAATATCAGGCATGGGCCAACATTGCGCCATTGGATGATGTTCCGCAAAGCAGCGATGTCGGCGCCGATTTAATCAAGCTGATGGCCAGCCCGGCGCTGGCTTCGCGCCGGTGGATATGGCAACAATATGACAGCCAGGTCGGGGCCGATACAGCGCAGCGTTCGGGCGGTGATGCCGCGGTTGTGCGCATCCACGGGACCGATAAGGCTTTGGCGATGAGCACCGATTGCACACCGCGCTATTGCTATGCCGATCCGTATGAAGGCGGCAAGCAGGCGGTGGCGGAAACCTATCGCAATATCAGCGCGGTGGGCGCGACGCCGCTGGCGATCACCAACTGCTTGAACTTTGCCAATCCGGAACGCCCCGAAATTATGGCGCAGTTTACCGGCTGCCTTGCAGGGATGAGCGAGGCATGTATCGCGCTTGATTACCCGGTCGTGTCCGGCAATGTCTCCCTGTATAATGAAAGCAAGGCGACGGGCGGCGGCAGCGCGATTTTGCCGACGCCTGCTATCGGCGGTGTCGGCCTGATGGAAGACGTATCGAAAATGGCGACGATTGCGTTCAAGGATGCCGATCATGCTATTGTGGTGATCGGCGGGCACACGCTTGCCGCGATGGATGAAAGCGGCCTGCCGGGCGAGCTGGGCAGCGAACTCGGCCAATCGGTTTGGCTTCGCGAAATTGCCGGGCGTAAAGACGGCGCACCGCCGCGGGTTGATCTGGCCAAAGAGCGCCGGAACGCAGAATTTGTGCGCAAACTTGTGGGCAAAGGCCGGGTTTCCGCGGTGCATGATGTGTCCGACGGCGGCGTTGCTGCCGCGCTCACCGAAATGGCGCTGGCAGGAGATATCGGCGCGAATGTGACCACTATGGGACAGGCCACATGCGACGCATTTGCCGAGGATCAGGGACGCTACATCATCACATGCCCATGGGCGGACCGCAAAAGCTGGACCGCGCTGGAAGCAGAGGCGAAACGAGCGGGCGTGACGCTGTCGTGGATTGGCAGCACCGGGGGCGACAAAATCAGCTGGGCCGATGGCGAGGAACTGCCTGTTGCTGACGTACCGCTATCGAAGCTGCGTAATGCGCATGAAAGTTTCTTTCAGGAATGGATGCAGCACGGCTGACGCGCTATGCAGCAACGGCACTGCCCAACAGATCATAGGGGTTAACGCCCGACGATTGCAGCATATCATGCACGCGGCGATAGGCCGCCGGCTTGCCGATATTGAGATGGCGGCGGGCGTCATCGATAGGCATCGCCAGCAACGCGATCACGTCCTCATCCACGATGTTACGCGAAGCCCGCCCATGCCGCTGCGCCTCGCGGACGGCTGAATACACCGGCACGTTAGCCGGCACATCCTTTTTAATCTCGCGCGCGGCGGCATAGGCGATGAAAAGCGTGCCGAGATTGGGGTTCTGACTGTAGGTGAAGGCCAGCACAGATGCCTCGCCCAACGCATCGCGGCCATAGCCTGTCAGCACATGCATCAGATCATGCGTATCGCGCAGACGATCAGCGTAAAGTTCGAGCAAATCTTCATATTGCGCATGCTTGCTGGCAAATTTCCCGTATTCATCAGCCAGCCCCTGTGCGGTCAGCCCCTCGGTTTCCATAAAATCGCAATAGGCGTGGCCCAGGCTGCCGGGCGCAGTGCGCCGCAGTGCCGCATGATCATCCAACTGTTCGACAAGGCCGCGTTTCTGCATCAGCGTTTCACGGCCACGCGCGCTATTCCAAAAATTTTCTGCGCGGTTCACAAATCCACGTCCGCTGAGCGACCGAATAATATGAAACACCTGCTCAGTATCTTCCTTATCCGCCATCAGCTTGCGGAAATGTCGCCACGCTTTCAAAGGTTGGAAACTATGCGTTTCAACGCGCGCAGGATGAACGAGGGGCAGGGACATTTTGTTATCTTCCATCTATATTGCTATTTGAACGGTCTAGCATAGCTACGATATACTTACAACGGTGTTAATAAAGCAATGATGTAATTTGTGCGCGCGGCGTTATAGCCTATCCATGAATTCAGGTGATCCCGAACCCGTTTTGGCTGCCGATCCTTCGCAGCGTATTGTAGCATTGGATGCAATTCGCGGTGTCGCTGTTATGGGAATATTGGCGATGAACATCGTGGTCTTTGCAATGCCGGATGTCGCCTATTTCCTGCCTGCTGTCGGCAGCTCGGCTAGCATCGGAGACACGATTAGCTGGACCATCAGTTTCATCCTGTTCGATGGCAAAATGCGTGGGCTTTTCTCGCTGCTGTTCGGCGCTTCGATAATGTTGATGATTACGCGCGGGCACGCACAGCAGGTGAAAACTAGCGGCAGCCCCGGCGCACTGCATTTGCGGCGTATGGGTTGGCTGGCTGTATTCGGGCTGGTGCATTTTTATCTTATCTGGTGGGGCGATATTCTGTTTCTGTATGCAGTCGCCGGGACAGTCGCCTTTGCATTCCGCAAGCTGGACGGGGCTGCACTGGTTACAGCCGCGCTGCTTATCTACACGGTCAACACAGCGTTCATGGCATTGACCATGGGCGCGCTTTACGGGCTGGAATATGCCGCGGGCCAGCCCGGAGCCAGTGCCACAGCGGTGAATGAATATGCCGGGATCATGGCCGAATTGACAGGCGGCTATGCGCAGCAAATCGCGCTCTATAAATCCGGCTATGCGGAAATCGTGCAATATCGGTTGACCGAGCAATTCTGGTTTCCCGCCGAAATGATCGCACAAAATATCGGCGAGACATTGCCGTTCATGCTGATAGGCATGGCGTTGATGAAAGCCCAATTTGGTAGCCCCGACCGGTCTTTGCGCGCATATTGGCGTTGGGCAAAAATAGGGTTGGGGATTGGCGGGCTTGGCTATGCGTTGCTCGCGCTGGCGGCCTATCGCAGCAATTTTGATGTCATCACGATCTACAATATCACCATAGCGTGGAGCATGCCGTTCCGGTTGCCGATGGCGATGGGATATGCTGCGTTGATTGTTCTGTTAATAGCACGCGCGCAAGATAATGACAGCGATACCAGCGGCGTCATTTGCAGCATTGTCAGCAAGTTGGTTGCGCGAATATCGGCAGCGGGGCGCACGGCGTTCACCAACTATATCGGCACCAGCATTGTGATGACCAGCATCTTTTACGGCTATGGGTTTGGCCTGTTTGGCGATGTAAGCCGAAGCGCGCTCTGGCTGTTTGTGGCCGCCGGATGCGCGCTTATGCTGCTATGGCCAAAATGGTGGCTTGCACGTTACCGATACGGTCCGCTCGAATGGCTATGGCGTTCGCTCGCGCGCGGGGAATGGCAAAGGATGCAGCGGTAGCCGGTGCACGAGCAGGCTCTTTCCGTCTTCCAGAGCAGACAGGCTATTTTCCAACAAGGGCCGCAGCGCCGTTATTTTGTCGGTCAAGTCCGAAGGGTCGCGCTGAATTTCGACATAATGACGCGATGCGATCTCGATTTCTTCGGCAAGCATTGACAGCTGGTCGGCGCCAAACTGTGCTGCTTCACTTTTCAACGTATGCGCGGGAATCACGATCCGGCTGCTGTCGGCACTGTGTAATGCAGCTTCAATCGCGCTTACGGATTTGGTGCCATCGTCGCGCAGATAGCCAAGCAAGCGAATGAAATGCATACCAAGTGTTTCGCGCATCAAAGTAAAGACGGGCCAATTGATCAGCTCGCTTTGCACAGCAGTAAAGTCGCCTTGCTCTTTCATCATGCGCTCCTGACCGGAGAAAGGCCCGGCCGGCCCAAGCATAATGATGTAACTACATTTGGTTAACGGACCGTTTATTCCGCCGATGCGATTTGAGCGTTATCGCTTATTATCAAACGGATTGCTGCGCGCGCGCAAATTTATACGCACTGGCACTGCGCCGAAATCCAGATCTCGCCTGATCCCGTTTAGCAGATACCTGTGATAGCTTTGCGGCAGATGATCGACACGGGTGCCAAACACGACGAATGCGGGCGGGCGCGTATTCGCCTGCGTAATGTAGCGCAGTTTTATGCGCCGTCCGCCCGGTGCAGGCGGCGGGTTGGCCGATACCGCTGCTTCGAACCAGCGGTTCAGGACGGCGGTGGACACACGCCTCGACCATGCCTCGCGCGCGTCGAACGCGGCCTTCAACATCTGATCGGTTCCTTTGCCCGTCGCTGCCGATATCGCTATCAGCGGCACGCCCTTCAGCTGCGACAGGCCTTCATCCAGCGCGGCACGGATACCGTTGAACAGGCGGCTTGGCCCTTCGGCGACATCCCATTTGTTGATCGCAATCACCAGCGCCCGGCCTTCTTGCAACACGCTGTCGGCGATTTTCAGATCCTGGTGCTCCAGTCCCAACGTGGCATCAAGCAATAGGACGACGACTTCGGCAAAATCAACCGCGCGGCGGCCATCTTGTACCGACAGTTTTTCCAGCTTATCCTGAACCTTCGCGCGCTTGCGCATACCGGCAGTATCTATCAGGCGCACATGGCGCGCTGCCTGCTCCGGCGATTCGGCATCGGGATCATGCCAGATCCAATCGACCTCGATACTGTCGCGCGTAATGCCCGCTTCCGGCCCGGTAATCAGGCGGTTCTCCTGTAACAGGCAATTGATCAGCGTGGATTTTCCGGCGTTGGGCCGGCCCACGATTGCGAGTTTCAGCGGCGCGTTCTCGTCCTCGTCCTGCATGTCGGCGTCTGCGGCCAATTGCGCTGTGGCCGCATCGACATGCGGCATCAGACCTTGAAACAGATCGGCCATTCCTTCGCCATGCTCGGCGCTGATAGCCATCGGTTCGCCCAGCCCCAGTGCATAGGCCTCCAGCATGCCCGCTTCGGCCTGCTTGCCCTCTGCCTTGTTCACCGCCAGCACCACGGGCCGCCCGGACGCGCGCAGCCAGCGGGCAATCTCTTCATCAACCGGTGTTACACCTGCACGGCCATCTATCAGAAACAGCGCCGCCGCAGCACCATCAAGCGCCGCCTCGGTCTGCTGGCGCATACGGCCGGGCAGCGTATCGGGGTCTTCATCTTCGTAACCCGCGGTATCGACAGCCGTGAACTCCAGATCAAACAGCGTCGCATCGCCCTCACGCCGATCACGCGTCACACCGGGGCGATCGTCGACAAGCGCGATACGCTTTCCCACAAGCCGATTGAACAGCGTGGATTTGCCGACATTGGGACGGCCAATAATGGCAATGGTAGGTTTCATTCAGCGGTTCAAAGCCTTGATAAATTTTGGTGGGAAATGCCTGACTGCCGAATCAGGCCGGAGGGCGTCCCGCTCTCTAAATCTTTATGGATCGAAACAACACATCCTTGATTGCCTTCGCGCATAACAACGTGGCTTGCGCGCTGAGGATTCTTTTCAAACCCTAACTTTTCTGAAGCAGCCAACGCTTATCTTCCCGGTAAATCCGCTACCTTCTGCCGGGTTCACAATGGCTGTCAGTTGCATTTCCTATCCTTTGGTTTTTACTTAAACGCAGAGATGCGGCCCTTGTCGTCAAGGATATACAGCATATTATTGGCAACTATCGGCGGCACTGAAATGCGTTCGTCATTGTCATAGACCATATTGGCCGATCCTTCACCGAGTGACACTGACCAAATCTGGCCGCGTGTGTTGACGGTGATCAAACGGTTACCGGCCAGCACAGGGCCGCGCCACCCGATCGCGCCCTTTTTGTCTTTTTCATCCTTGTAGCGCGGCAATTGTGAAATCCAGCGAATCTTGCCCGATGCCCGCTGCACTGCCATCATCTTGGCATCGTCGGTCATCACAAACACCCATTCGCCCGATACTGCCGGAGTGGATATGCCTGCGATGTTAATTTCCCAAAGCCGCTGTCCGGTGTTCAGAATGTAGGATGCCATGCGCCCGCCCTTGCCAAGTGCAAATACGCGCCCGCGATCAATTACGGGATCGGCGTCGATATCAATCAATGTGGATACTGATGTGCGCATCGATCCGCGTGACAAACTGTCGGCCCAGAGGCTGCGGCCATTTTCATATCGGTATGCGGCAAGCTCTCCAGTTGAATAGCCCGCGATCACGGTGCCAGATGCAACGGCAGGCGCGGCCACGCCAAATATGCCCGAATTGCCGAGCGGTCCGGCCTCGTTCCACTGTTGCACCCCATCGGCGGCACGCAGCGCGTAAATCTGGTTGTCCTGCGTCATGACATAGACGTTGCCGATGGCCACCGTAGGCGCACCGCGCAGCGGCCCTGCCGGACGTTTGGTCCACAGCGTAGCGCCGGTATCGGCATTCAGCGCGGCAACATCACCCACCCCGTTGGTAGCGTAAACACGGTCGCCTTCCGCAGCGACGCCGCCGCCAAAAGCTGATGATTTTCCGTCCTTGCCGGTTTCCAGCAAAGTGGACCAAAGCCGCGCGCCGGATACCGCATCAAAAGCCGATACGCGCGCTTCGGTGTCGGTTACATATAGCTTGCCGTTGCTGACAACAGGCGGCGCGGCCAGACGGCGGCGGTTCGATGCACCAGCCACGCTGACAGCCCATTGCCGGGTGATCCCCTGGCCCAGCGCGACGTGACCAGGCGATTTGGATGCGTTGCCGCCGGTTTGCGGCCATGCGTCATTCGCTTGTGCAGGCGGGAGGATGACTGACAGTCCGGCCAGCGCGGGATCGGCTGTGCTATCAACCTGCGTTCCCAGAATATCGATGCGGTTACCCACCGTTGGTGTGCCATCTTTATCTTTGCCACCGCCGAAAATTCCGCCCAGCCCGCCACTGGCGCAACCTGATACCATCAGGGTCGCCGCCAAAATCGTCGCGCTCTTTGCTGTAATCTGTTTGATCAATTTGCTTCACCTTCTGTCGTTTCAGCATTCTCTTGCGCAGCCGCGCCAGCATCTGCTGCGCCATCGCGCGCTTCGTTCGCCTGCGATGCCTCATCATCCTTTTCATCAAGCTGAACAGCATCAATTCCCAAGCTGCCCGCCATCTGCGTTGCGCGCGTGCGCAGGCTTTCGGGGAGGCTTTTCTGCTTGGCGATTTGGGCAAATATCGGCCCGGCCAGATCTTCCTTGCCCATTTTCATATAGGCAATCGCTGTCATTTCGCCTGCGCTGCCGAACCACGGGTTTCCGGGCTGGGCCAGCGGCTTCAGCCGCGCAATCACATCCTGCGGTTTCAAACTGTCATATTCTGCCACCGTTTGCCGGATCAGCGCCAGATTGCGGAATGCATCGGGCAGGCTGGTATCATCTGCAACCTTTTTATAGATCGCCAATCCCGCTTTGCTATCGCCGTTTTCCATGGCGAGATTGCCTTCGACCAATTCGGCCATGGCGCGGTATACCGGATTGTCCGATTGTTTAATTTCACCCAGCACCTCTAACGCGCCTGCCTCGTCCTTGGCCTCCAGCTTGTCGATAGCATCGATAAACATTTCGCCCTGCCGGTCTGCCTGTGCAGCCTGATCGTTTGACCACCAGATATAGGCAGCGAACGCGGCCAATGCCGCGATAATCAGCAGCAGCAACCAGCGGCCATAGCGCGTCCAGAAACTTTCCAGATCCTGCGCGCGCACGGCATCATCCACCTCGCGCATGAAGGCTTCATCGCTTAACGCTTTTTTATCTGCCGGATCGGGCTTGCCGCCCTTTTTGGGTCCAAAAGCCAAACTGGCCTCCCTCATTCACATATCAATCGCTGCTGTAGCGACGGCAAAGCGGATAGGCCAGACTTTCCTTATCTGCCGCAATTGAACGCTGAAGTATCAGCCCGCATCCTTGGCTGCGCGCCGTTCGGCCAACTCCGCGATGGATGCTGCGCGCATGAAGGGATTGGTCGCCTTTTCCGCCGCAATATTTGTGGGAACGGTTGGTTCGTCCTTCGCGCGCAGCACCTTCACCTGTGCCATCCGTGCAATCAGCGCATCGTTATCCGGTTCTACAGTCAGTGCAAATTCGCCATTCGCCTGCGTATATTCATGCGCACAATAAATCATCGTATCGTCGGGCAAAGCCTCCAGCTTGCGCATATTTGCATACATTTGCGCCGGAGTGCCTTCGAACAATCGCCCGCATCCCATGGCGAACAAAGTATCGCCAACGAATGCAGCGCGTTCATCGGCGATATGGAACGCGATATGCCCTGCGGTATGCGCAGGCACGTCAATCACATCGGCGATTACATCGCCCAGCTTTACACTATCCCCCTCTGACACGTGCCGATCAAGAGTGGGGATACGCTCCGCCTCGGCAGCGGGGCCGGTTATGGTGCAGCCTGTTGCTTGCTTTATGTCGGCATTGCCGCCGGTATGATCGGGATGCCAATGCGTGTTCCATATCTGTGTGATATTCCATCCGCGCTGCTCTGCCTCGGCCAGTATCGGCGGCGCCACGGCGGGATCGATCACCGTCGTCTCCTTGCTTGCCGGTTCATGCACCAGCCACACATAGTTATCGGAAAGAACGGGAATGCGGATAATCTCTAAAGTCATGCTGCAAAACCTATCGTAAAAAGCCCCGCCATGTCGATGGTCATCGCTGCGGCGGCGGCGCGCCTACCATGTGCCGGTATTTTCCATGCTGGCCCATGGTTCCTGTTCGGGCAGATTGTCCCCCGATTGCAGCAGTTCGATCGAAATGTCATCGGGCGTGCGCACAAATGCCATATGCCCGTCGCGCGGCGGGCGGTTAATCGTTACGCCTGCATCCATCAGGCGCTGGCACGTGTCATAGATATTATCGACATTATAGGCGAGGTGGCCAAAATTGCGGCCGCCGCGATAATCCTCACCCGGGGCGCCATGTTCGTTCGGCCAGTTATAGGTAAGCTCGATCTCTGCCACACCTTCCTGCCCCGGTGCCGCAAGGAAGATGAGCGTGAAACTTCCTTGAGGAACGTCAATCCGGCGAACTTCCTCAATATCCAGTAGCTTGAAAAATTTTATCGTTTCATCGGCATCGGTAACGCGGATCATCGTGTGCAGGAATGTCGTGGCCATGGGTTCAGTGTCCTTATTCGGGCTGTGCTGGTTGCGGCGTTGCGGGGTTCAGCCGCGCGCGGGCTGTTTGCGCCTGCCGGCTGCCGGGCGCAAGATCAATGACGGTCTGCCAGTGTGTTGCCGCAGCGCCTGTATCGCCCAATTGTGCCGCGATATTGCCAGCCTCCAGCGCGACCGCCGGATCTTGCGGTGCAATCGCGGCGGCGGCGGCGATAAATGTTTGCGCATCCTCCATCTCCCCATCGCGCCGGGCCAATGTCGCGGAAAATAACCAGCCCAGAATATTTTCAGGCAGCAACCGGCGCACCGCAAACAGATCAACTTTCGCCTGTGCATTCTGGCCAGACGCGACATAGGCGCGGGCGCGATCAATCAGTGCTTCGCCGCGCGCTTCTGGATCGAGCGCGCCTTTTGCAAGCGCGCGATCAATCAGGCGAATGGCATCGCGTGGGCGGTCCGCGGCGATCGCAGCGTTGCCTGCCTGTAGCCAATATCGGTTCGCCCGATCCTGATCGATCACGGACGCCGCCTCTGCGCCGCTTTCAAACAAAGCAATCGCGCGGGGGAATTCGAAATTCTGCGCAAATCCGTTAGCCAGGCAGATATCAGCGCGCCAACCGCCATTTTCCTGCCGCCACTTGCTGCCTTCCACGATAGCCGAAGGCGGATCGCGAAACGCCATATCGACGCATTCGGTCAGCCGCAGCTCGTCTATGGTGGGCAGCGCAGTTGATTGCAGCAGGAGGGGAAGGAGGAGAGCGTTTATAGTCATTATATCGCCTAAGCTGTAATTTTCGCTGCGCCGTTCATCCCGCCAGCTGTTTGACTGTATCGATCAGCATCGCGACATCCTGCGGCAGGGACAGCCGATGATCGCCATTCTTAACCAGCCGTATCTGCACATTTTCTGAACGCAGGGCCGCGGCCAGTTGCAATGATATTTCCCACGGCACGTCATCGTCGCATTGGCCGTGTAACAGATGGACCGGGCAATCAATTGCAATTTCGCTGCCCAGCATCATATGCGCCGCGCTATCGGCGACAAAGCCGTGATAGGTCGGTGTTGGTTCAGGGCCGTAGGGATTGTCATCATAGACCACGCCGTCCGTTTCCATCCGCGCTTTTTTGGCATCGCTGATGCCCCATGCGGTAAAATCAGGCGCAGCGGCAATTCCGATCATCGCGTGCAGCTGCTTTCCCAAAGCCTGCGCCACCAGCAGCATCAGCCAGCCGCCCATTGACGATCCAATCAGGATCACCGGACCACGCACGAAATGGTTGAGCGCCAGCATCACATCATCGCGCCATTGGCTGAGCGTTCCATCGGCAAATGCACCGCCGCTTTCGCCGCAACCTGAATAATCAACGCGCAGCATTGCGTTGCCATTTTCCGCTGCCCACCGCGCTACAGCCTGCGCCTTTCCGCCTTGCATATCGGACATATAGCCGGGCAGGAATATCAGCGTGGGCCGGTCCGCGCTGCCCGGCTGATACCGGCAGGCAATGTCCACATTATCGCCGCGCGGGACGAATTGCGGTGTCGGTTCTGCGGTAGAGTGCACGGTGGGTTCGGCCGGGTCTGCGGTCATCGCGAAGGTTCCTTAATCAAACAAGCCAAAGCCATCTGCAACATCCTTATCTTTATTGCACATTTCTTTCAGCGCATTCCATTCGGCTGCGTTCAGAACCGGCTGATATTCTTTGCCTTTGATCGCGCTTTGCTCGAACGCTTTCTTGCGCTCGCTCGATAACGGGTGGCTGGACATATAGCCGGTGATATTGCCGCTGCCTTCCTGCCCTGCGCTGCCATCCATGCGCGATAGACGCCGAAAGAAACCGGCGGTGGGAAGCGGGGATACCTCCGCGCGTTTCATGGCAGCGATGGAATAGCTGTCGGCCGCGCGTTCTGCCTCGCGGCTGTAACTCATTGATAGCACGCTGTTCAGCATGCCGCCCGCCATGCCGTCCGCACCGCCCAGAATGACGGACAGGCCCAATTGCCGCAACAGCCCCTGCATCACATGGCGCTCGCGCACATGGCCCACTTCATGCGCCAGCACCCCGGCCACTTCGTCGGGCGAACGGGCGCTGTTTAACAGGCCCTTGAACAAAATCACCTTGCCGCCGGGCAATGCGATGGCATTGACCATATCGATATTCGCGACCTCGATCTGCAGGTCTTCCGGGTTCTCTATCAAGGCGCCGGTCATTTTGGTCAGCGCGGCGCTGCCATCGGGCGTGGTGCAAAAACGGCCGCCAAAATCGCCGACCAGCGCATCGCCCAGATCGCGCTCAAATGATTGCGGCACCAGCGGGGCGAGCCATTGCGGCGCGAGCAACACGGCAGCGACGATAGCCGCGCTGATCGCGGTAAAGCCGATCGCCGCCGGGCCGATCCCCAGCCTGTCGATCCAACCGCCATATCGCCGCTTGGTCGGCAGAAAATCCGCTATTTCTTTGGGCACTTCACCAGCGATGCCCAGCCGCCAGCCGTCCTTTTCTTCCAGACCATAGACATGCGCGCCGCTTTGCTGGCCAATATACGTCATCTCATCAAACGCGAATGGCCCATGCCGCCGTTCGCGTTCATTCAGCAGCAGGCCGCGCGCGATGATGTCTAGCGTGACGGCGCGGCGCACGGCGGTATGCCCGTCGAAATGCCACGCAATATATTCGGCTTTATGGGCCGATGCATAATTTTGCGAATACGGGCTGTCATCATCGTCAGGCATAGGCGCGCACCATCGCTATATCGCGCCTACGTCAAACGCATCCAGCAGGCCTTCGCCATGCCCGGCCCGCGTGGTGGCAGATTGCGTCATCGCATCCAGATCCACCTCGCCATAGGCCTCCATATGCCGCACGAAAAAGGCCCAGTTGCGATAGGGCAGGAAGATATATCCGATGCCCAGCGTGCAAAATATTATCGCGAGATTGGCCAGCCAGAACAATATCCAGTCTGCCGAACGCGCGGTAAATTCAAATTCCAGCTCGCCCAGCCGCAGATTATTGACAGCGACCCGGTAAAATTTCGAATAATATAGCAGCGCCGCAATGGGCAGGAATATATACAGCCCCAGCAGCAGCACTATCGCAAAGGCAGCGAACAGCAGCCCTCCACCAATACCGAAATTATCCGGTGCGTTTCCATTCGCCGCCACGTAGATTCCGATTCCCGCGCCGAACAGGATCAGCAGGAACGGCACAAGATAAAATAGCAAATAGCGTTTCATCAACTTCGTCCAATCGGCATCCGACTGGAAATCATACGGGCCGAAACTCATCTTGCTCCACCGTTCATTCCACAGCGACATGGACGCCCAGGGATACATCAGGAACAGCGGCAATGCCCCGGCCAGCGTTTTCCAGATATAGGATAGACCGTATTTGAAGCCCGGATCGTTGCTGCCGCCGCGGATACCGCGCCAATATGTGCGCGACAGCCGGTATCGCAGCGCGCGATAAAATGCGACGCCCGAAAGATAGAATATCATCGCAAACAGCAACAGCTGTATCGCGGCCGCGGCGATTTCCTTCCCCTGAAACACTGCGCCCTGCGATATGAACTGGATAATCCCAAAAGGCAGCAGGATCAGCACGAGCACCAGCAGGAAACCGATAAACAGCTCGAGCCCCGTGCCTGTCCATTCCAGCCTTTCGTCAATAAATTCGGTTTGCGCCCAAAGATAATCGCGTTCGCGTTTTGTGGCCCAGAAACGGTATATGCCCAGCGTCACGATGGTAAGCAGCAAATTGGGAAAGGCGATCTTGGCAAAATCCTGCCAGTTGCCATGGAAATGAAACGCTGATCTCGGCTTTGCGGCCGGAACTGCCGCTGGCGGCACTTGCGTCTCCATATCCATGCTGCTGCCATCCCTCATGCGAACTGCGTCAATTCCGGCTTTGTCGCGATGCGCCGTATAATGTCAAGGCTTGGCGGCGCGAAGCCGCGCGCTGCCCCTTGCCGAATGCGCTTCGTATCGCCATAGCATCTGGCCATGACGCAGATGATAAAAATCACCCTTCCCGATGGTTCCGCACGCGAAGTGGAACGCGGAACCACGCCCGCGCAGATCGCCGCCGATATCGGCCCCGGCCTTGCAAAGGCGGCGCTGGCCGCGCGTATTGATGGCGAACTGCGCGATATTATGCGCCCGCTCGAACGCGACACCGAACTGGCGCTGATTACATCGAAGGATGAGGCTGACGCGCTGGAACTCGCACGGCATGATTTTGCCCATGTGCTGGCAGAGGCAGTGCAGGCTTTGTATCCCGGCACCCAAATCACCTTTGGCCCATCAACCGACGACGGGTTCTACTATGATGTGATGGCGCCCGAAACCCGTGAGCCGTTCAGCATGGATGATCTGCCTGCGATTGAAGAAAAAATGCGCGAAATTATCAAGGCCGACAAACCGTTGGTGCGCGAGGCTTGGCAACGCGGCGATTTGATTGATCGCTGGCAACAGCAGGGCGAGACTTTCAAGGCGCAATGGGCCGCCGAATTGCCAGAGGGCGAGGAGCTGACCGTCTACTGGTCGGGCGAACCGGGCAGCGATGATGCATGGATGGATATGTGCCGCGGGCCGCATCTGGCCAGCACCGGCAAACTTGATCCGGCGGCATTCAAATTGACGAAGGTGGCGGGCGCATATTGGCGCGGCGACCAAAGCAACCCGCAGCTGTCACGCATCTATGGCACGGGCTGGCTGAATAAAAAGCAGTTGAACGCGCATCTGTTGCGGCTGGAGGAAGCGGCGAAACGCGACCACCGCAAGCTGGGGCAGGAAATGGATCTGTTCCACCTGCAGCATGAAGCACAGGGCAGCGTTTTCTGGCATCCCAAAGGTTACCTTATCTGGCGCGAGCTGGAGGCCTATATGCGCCGCGCGATTGATGCGGGCGGCTATGCCGAGATTAAGACACCGCAGGTTATGGATGCGCGGCAGTGGGAACAATCGGGCCATTGGGGCAAATATCGCGAGAATATGTTCGTGGTTCCGGACGAGATTCCAAGCGTCGATGATGAAGCGCCCTTGGTTTCCGCCGATGCCGATATGATGGCGATCAAGCCAATGAATTGCCCGGCGCATGTGCTCGTGTTCAAACAGGGCATCAAAAGCTACCGCGATTTGCCGCTGCGCCTGTATGAAAATGGCTGCTGCCATCGCAATGAACCGCATGGCGCGCTCCATGGGTTAATGCGTGTGCGCCAATTTACGCAGGATGATGCGCATATCTTCTGCCGCGAAGACCAGATCGTGGAGGAAGTGCGCAAATTCTGCGAGATGGCGGACCGGATATACAATGATTTCGGCTTCTCCTATCAGATTAAGCTGGCGCTGCGCCCCGAACAACGGTTTGGCAGCGATGAAGATTGGGACAAGGCCGAAGGCGAATTGCGACAGGCCGTCGTCGATGCCGGGATGGCAAGCGAGGAATATGGCTGGGAAGAACTGCCCGGTGAAGGGGCGTTCTACGCGCCGAAACTGGAATGGCATCTAACCGACGCGATTGGCCGGACATGGCAGGTCGGCACGATCCAGTCAGACCGCGTATTGCCCGAACGGCTTGACGCAAGCTATGTGGGTGAGGATGGAAACCGGCACCGTCCGATCATGCTGCACCGTGCAATATTCGGCAGCTACGAACGCTTTATCGGTATTCTTGTAGAACATTTCGCCGGGCGCATGCCCGTATGGCTTAGCCCGGTTCAGGCGGTCGTTGCCCCGATTGTTTCGGATATTGACGGCTATGCGAATGATGTGCTGGGCAAGCTGAAAGCCGCTGGCATCCGCGCTGATGCGGATTTGCGCAGCGAAAAGATCAACTTCAAAGTGCGCGAACACAGCCTTGCCAAAGTGCCGCATCTGTTCGTCGTCGGCCAGAGAGAGGCCGATGAAGGAACGGTCGCCATTCGCACTTTAGGCGAGAAACAACAGCGTGTAATGCAGCTTCATGAGGCATTGGCGATGATTTCGGCAGAGGCAACGCCGCCCGATCTGCGGTAAATGTTAATATCGGTTAACCATAACATTTAGCTTTGCCTTTGCCCCGTTTGTTTAAGCAGAAGGCATGTTCCGTTTTCCCATTCTATTGGCGCTTGCCGTTATCCTCATGCCGTCAGCTGCCCGTGCGATGGACGCTGATTTGCAATGCGTGCCCTATGCACGGGCGCTGACCGGGGTGGAGATACGGGGCGATGCGCATACATGGTGGGGGCAGGCCAAGGGCCGCTACGAGCGCGGATCACAGCCGCGTGTGGGCGCAGTAATGTCTTTTAAACCGCATGGCAGCAGCAGGCTGGGCCATGTGGCGGCTGTCCGCAAAATCATTGACGATCGCACGATCCTGATCAGCCATGCCAACTGGTCACGCATCAATGGCAAGCGCGGCCATATCGAAGAAAATGTGAAGGTCGTTGATTCGTCAAAACGCGGAGACTGGAGCCGGGTGCGGGTTTGGTACACGCCGAACAATGCTCTTGGCGGAACAAGCCGTCCGCTCAACGGATTTATCTACCCTGAAAAACTGCGCAGTGACAGCCAGGCCCGTAAGGCATTGGCCAGCCTGATCGGCCAGCGCGCACGGATTACACCTGCTGCCGAAAGCGCCGCATTCATCCGCATGGCTGACGCGGGGGCAGGGAAGAAGGCACGCGCACCGGCAAAGCGCCATAACCGTCCGCGCAAAATCAAACGTTTTTCACTGTCGCGCGGCACACTTGCCGATGTAAACCGCAAGGCGGTGAGCGAAGCGGCAGCTGCAAAAGGCCAGCCGGCCTCCGGTTCGCCAACCAAGGCGGATGTGATTGCAGAAATACTCGGTTCAATAGACGATTAGGCTAATTTCCGAATTTCCTCTGCGTCCGTCCATATTTGCCTTTGCGCGTTCCCGGACGGCCTTCGGTGGAACGGCCCTTAGGCCGTGTGACCTGATCGTCTGCAGGTAGCCCCAATTCGTCTGATTCCAGTTTCCGGATTTCATCGCGCAGGCGGCCCGCTTCTTCAAATTCCAGATCGGCAGCGGCGGTGCGCATCTTCTTTTCCAGATCCTCAATATAACCGCGCAGATTATGGCCGACCAAATTATTCTCGCCATCAGCATCAATGCCGACTGTGACGCCATCCTTGCTCGCGGTATCGGCGACGATATTGTGAATATCGCGCTTGATCGATGCGGGCGTGATGCCATGTTCTGTATTGTAGGCGACCTGTTTCTCGCGCCGCCGGTCTGTCTCGGCAATTGCGCGTTCCATGCTGCCGGTCATGCGGTCAGCATACAGGATCACGCGGCCATCGACATTGCGCGCGGCGCGGCCAATCGTTTGCACGAGTGATGTCTCGCTGCGCAGAAACCCTTCTTTATCGGCATCCAATATCGCCACCAGCCCGCATTCGGGGATATCAAGACCCTCGCGCAGCAGATTGATCCCGACCAGCACATCATACACGCCCAGCCGCAAATCACGGATCAGTTCGATCCGCTCCAGCGTTTCGACATCGCTGTGCATATAGCGGACCTTCAATCCCGCCTCATCCATAAATTCGGTCAAATCCTCCGCCATACGCTTTGTCAGCGTGGTAACGAGCGTGCGGTATCCCGCTTCGGCGGTTATCCGGCATTCGTTGATGCAATCCTGCACCTGATCTTCCACCGGCTTGATCTCGACCGGCGGGTCAATCAGCCCGGTGGGACGGATCACCTGTTCTGCAAATATTCCGCCCGATTGCTCCATTTCCCATGGGCCGGGCGTTGCAGAAACGCTCACAGTTTGTGGGCGCATGGCATCCCATTCGTTGAAACGCAGCGGCCGATTGTCGATACAGCTTGGCAAACGAAATCCATGTTCGGCCAGCGTAATTTTGCGCCGATGATCGCCTTTGGACATGGCGCCGATTTGCGGCACAGTCTGATGGCTTTCATCGACAAAGAGCAAAGCGTTTTCAGGGAGATATTCAAACAGGGTTGGTGGTGGCTCCCCCGGCAATCGCCCGGTGAGAAAGCGCGAGTAATTTTCGATACCCGCGCAGCTTCCCGTGGCAGCGATCATCTCCAGATCGAAATGCGTGCGCTGTTCCAGCCGTTGATGCTCTAGCAGTTTGCCTTCCGCCTCCAGCTCTTTCAACCGTTCGGACAGTTCAAATTTTATCGCCGCAGACGCCTGTTTCATCGTCGGGCCGGGCGTCACATAATGCGAATTGGCATAAACGCGCACGCTGTTGAGTTTCGCGCCAGCTTTGCCGGTGAGCGGATCAAATTCGCTGATCTCCTCAATCTCATCCCCGAAAAAGCTGATCCGCCATGCCATATCTTCATAATGCGACGGGAACAGTTCCAAACTGTCGCCCCGCACGCGAAAATTGCCGCGCGCAAAGGCGTGATCGTTGCGCTTATATTGCAGCGCGACGAGCTTGCGGATAAGCTCGCGCTGATCGACGGTGGACCCTTTTTTCAGATCAAATATCATTGCTGAATATGTTTCCACCGATCCGATGCCGTACAGGCACGAAACCGATGCGATGATCAACACGTCATCGCGTTCGAGCAGGGCACGGGTGGCAGAATGGCGCATGCGATCAATCGCTTCGTTTACGCTCGATTCCTTTTCGATATACGTGTCGCTGCGCGGTACATATGCCTCGGGCTGGTAATAATCGTAATAGCTGACGAAATATTCGACGGCATTTTCCGGAAAGAAGCTTTTGAACTCGCCATAAAGCTGCGCTGCGAGAATTTTGTTTGGCGCAAGAATAAGCGCGGGGCGTTGCAGCTGCTCAATCACTTTGGCCATCGTAAAGGTTTTGCCCGAACCGGTTACGCCCAGCAGCACCTGATCCTGTTCGCCTGCTTTTGCGGTCTCGGTCAGTTCACGAATCGCGGTAGGCTGGTCACCGGCAGGTTCATACTCGGACACCAGTTTGAATTTCTTTCCGCCCTCCACCTTGGCCGGTCGCTGCGGCCTGTGCGGCGTGAAATTCTCGTCCGTATCAGGCTCATCCAGCCCGCGTCTGATTACCAATCCGTCCATGCTGGTAATATGGGCAGCGCAGTGCCATTTGTCACCCCGCGATGCGCAAAGCCGTTGCCTTTTGCCCGGTCAAGCCACATGATGCAGCAGAACAGACAGATCATAATCGGAGAATGGCGATGAAACGGATTTTGCTCATAGGCGCGGCTTCACTGGCCATGGCGGCATGTTCATCCGGTGATGCGGACAAGGACGGCGACGGCAATGTCAGCACGCAAGAGGCAAGCGCCGAGATGGCCGATGGCGGCAAAATGAATCTGACCCCCGGCGAATATGAGATGACGATTTCCTTCTCCGAAATCGACGCACCGGGCATTCCGGCAGAAGCGGCAGGAATGATGAAAGAGCAGATGGCCAAAGGCATGACCGTCAAGAATTGCGTCACTGAAGAGCAGATTGAAAATCCCGGCGCGGATATGTTCGGCGGGCAGAACGATGACAGTTGCAAGGTCGACAGTCTGGACCGGTCCGGCGATTCGATGAAGCTGCAAATGACGTGCAGTCCGCAGGGCGATATGAAGATGGTGAGCAACCTGGAGGGGAGCTTTGCGAAAGACAGCTACACCATGAATATCGAACAGCAGATGACAGGTATGCCCACCGGCGACATGACGTTGAAAGGCAAAATTGACGCCAAGCGGATCGGCGACTGCCCAGCCTGATCATATGGCCAACTCCCTTCGCGCCTCTATGTTGTGCCTTGGATCACTTAGCCTGCTGTTAAGCGGATGCAGCTTCGGCGATGACGATGCGGACGATGGCAGCGTGGTTACCAGCGAATATCGTCAGGCGGCTTTAGCAAAAGCAGGGGTCGCCGAATTACAGCCCGGTCTGTGGGAATATACATTGGAGGTGGACAGCGTTCGTCTGCCCGCCATGGCGCGGAAACGCGAGGCTGATATCATCGAACAAATTCGCAGCAACGCGGCGCGCTCGCAATGCGTCTTGCAGGATGAGGCGCAGACGGTGCCGACCGGTTTGTTCGCCCCGAATGGCAGGGATTGCAGCTATAGCAAATTTGAGTTTGCCGGCGGGCAGATGCAGATCGCGCTGTCCTGCGCAATGGAATCGATGGGCGCGGTTGATATGGAACTGGCCGGCGAGATACAGGCGGCCGGATTTGACATGGACGCCGATATATCGGTGCGCCTGCCCATGATCGGGAAGGTTACGGCGCAGGGGAAATATATCGGCAAACGCACCGGCGATTGCGACTAGAAAGCCTGCCGCTGGTCGCCACCGCCAACGCCACCGCCACCGCAATCGCTAATGCCGCTTTTCCTCTTCTTCGGCAGCCGTAACCAAACTTTCATCACCTCGTGTCTTCCACAGCGACCACAGTACCCCGCCAGCGATAAGACCGAATGTGACGACAAGGCTAAGCCAAGGCGGGAATTTCGCGCCACCGAGCACAAAGTCAGACACGAATATTTTGCTGCCGATAAACACCAGCACCAACGCAAGAGCATATTGCAGATATTCAAACCGGTGGATCATCGCTGCCAGCGCAAAATATAACGCCCGCAGGCCAAGGATCGCCATAATGTTGCTGGTATACACAATGAACGTATCGGTGGTGATCGCAAAGATCGCCGGGACGCTGTCGATCGCGAACACCAGATCGGCAATGTTAATGACGATCAGGGCAAACAGCAGCGGGGTCATCCAGCTTACGAGCTTTCCGCTTTTCGGGTGCGGCGCTTTTACGATAAATTTCTGGCCGTGCAGATCGGGCGTCACGCGCAGATGGCGCTGCGCGAATTTGACCAGCTTATTGTTGCCAATGTCCATTTCTTCGTCATCGGTGAACAGCATTTTTGCGCCCGTGAAAATCAGGAAGGCTGCGAAAATATAGAGCACCCAATAATAATTCTGAACAAGCGCCGCGCCGCCCGCAATCATCAGCCCGCGCAGGACGATAACGGCAAGTATGCCCCATAGCAGCGCGCGATACTGGTACTTTCGGGGAATTGCGAAATAGGTGAAGATCAGGCTGATTACGAACACATTGTCGATCGACAACGCCTTTTCGATAAAATAGCCGGTATAGTATTTCATGCCCAGATCGGCCCCGCGCGCATACCATATCCAAACGCCGAACAGCATGGCTATGGCGATATAAAATACCGATAGTTTCAGGCTTTCGCGGATGCCAAGTTCGCGATCGTCCTTATTAAGCACACCCAGATCAAAAGCGGTCAGTGTGATGACGATGACCAGAAAAACGATCCAGAACCAGAAAGGGGTTCCGAGCCAATCCGTGAATAAAAAATCCATATGTATAGTGACTTTCGGTGCTGTTGCAGGCGCGCGCCCGGGGGCTGCTACGATAGACTCAACGCTCCCCTAACAGCTTTACACCAAAAGTGGACAAAAAAGCGCCCGCCGCCTGCGCGTGAGGGGGCACGCAGACGACGGACTAGACGGTAATGAGATGGGGTGTGATTAAGCGGGGCTGGCTTGTGAGCTTTTCAGCTGCCTAAGCTGGTCTTTCACGGCCAGCTTCATTTTCTTCAGTTTGGCCAGTTTCATGCTATCCGGCCAGCGCCGCTTCGTCTCCGAGCGCAGCTTTTCTTCCAAAGTGCCATGATACCGATTTAACCGCGTAAATTTCCTAGACATTCATCGTTCCTCTCGAACAGAAAAGTTATGTTCAATCGGATGTCCGGTGCCGGAGCAAAGGCGCCTATATCGAGTATTGAGGGATGGGAAGTAAGAAGCCGCCCGCAAACCAACACCAGACTAATCCGATGCGGCCGACATCACGTTTAACCGGTTATCTATCGATAAACCGGCCGAACGCCAGAGGGGCCCGGTCCGCATTTTTGAATTAGAGCGATTCACTCCGAATTGCAAGAACAATCGGCATGGCAGGGGAATTTTTCCGGCCCGTTCCTAATCGCGAAGCAATTCGTTGATACCGGTCTTGCTGCGTGTTTGTGCATCGACGGTTTTGACGATCACTGCGCAATACAGCGCCGGGCCAGCGGCGGCATCCGCGGTGGCCTTTGGCGGCATAGTGCCGGGAACGACAACAGCGTATGGCGGAACCTTGCCGATATGAATTTCGCCGGTGGCGCGGTCCACGATCTTTGTCGATGCGCCTAGATAGACGCCCATCGACAGCACGGCGCCTTCGCCCACAACCACGCCTTCCGCAACTTCGCTGCGCGCGCCGATGAATGCGCCATCCTCGATAATTACAGGCCCGGCCTGCAAAGGCTCCAGAACACCGCCGATGCCTGCGCCGCCGCTGATATGCACATTCTTGCCAATCTGCGCGCAGCTGCCGACGGTGGCCCAGGTGTCGATCATCGTGCCTTCATCGACATAGGCCCCGATATTGACGAAGCTGGGCATCAGCACCACGCCCTTGCCGATAAAGCTGCCGGCGCGGGCCGCGGCACCGGGGACAACGCGAAATCCCGCTGCGCCAAAGCGCGCTTCATCCCACCCGGCAAATTTTGACGGCACTTTGTCATAGGCTGGTGCGCCAGCCGCGCCGCCGCTTACGACGCTATTGTCATTTAACCGGAACGATAACAAAACGGCTTTTTTCAGCCACTGGTTCACCTGCCACCCGTTGCCTGATTTTTCCGCGACCCGCGCGGTGCCGGCATCGAGCATCGCCAGTGCTTCGTTAACGGCATCGCGCACGTCGCCTGTCGTGTCGTGGGTTATTTGATCGCGGTTGTCCCACGCAGTGTCAACGATACGGGATAGAGCCTCGGTCATAATTCATCCTTACATTGGGCAGTGGTTGGCACAGCGTTTATTTGCAGCGCATCTATAGCGGTATCAAGCCATGCGGCAAGATTATCCGTGCGATAATCGATATGATCGTCATCGGCCAATGGTTGGCCAAAACCGATATTGCCATCAACCCACACGGTCGTCATGCCAAGCTGTTTGGCAGGGGCCAGATTGCGCGCCTGATCTTCAAAGAATATGGAGCGCGCCGGATCAATTCCCGTTTGTTGCAACAACGTGCGATAGGCGGTTTCATCCGGCTTCGGCAGATAGTTTATCGCATGGATATCGACGATCTGTTCAAAACTGTCCTGCATTTCCAGCTCCGCCAGCACCCGCTGCGCGTATGGCGCGTCGGCATTGGTGAAGATGATCTTGCGGCCCGGCAGCTTCGCCATCCGCGCCGCCAGACGCGGGGCTTTCTGCAAGCTGATCAGCGGAAAATCATGGACGAATTCCAGATAGGCATACGGATCCGTTTTATGTTCGGCCATCATACCCGAAAGCGTTGTGCCATATTGCAGGAAGAATTCCTTCTGCACATGGCGGGCATCGTCAGCGGATACGTTTAATGCCTGCGCAACAAACATTCCGATCCGATCGCCCATATGCGAATGGAGATTGCAAGATGCCGGATACAGTGTGTTGTCGAGATCGAATATCCAATTGTCGATATGCTCCAGCGCCGCATCCATAGCGCGTTCAGGGATTGACCACGATGCCGACGCCGGGTTCGGCTTCGTTCTTAAGCGTGGCCTGAAACGCATCGGCTGCGGCGATGACCCCGCTGCGTTCATCGATTGTCATCACGCCGCCGATGGACGCCAGAAACTTTTGCCAGCTCTCGCCCACCGCTTGGCCAAACAGCTTTGCGCCGCTTTCCTTTATCGCGGCAACCGCGTGATCAGGCGCGAAGAACAGGATCGGCTCCGGACCGGTGATGCCCTGCAGCCCCGCAGTTGGCGCGCCGGCATGGGTCGCCCCTACAAGGCAACTATATTTCAGGTCGCGGCCAAGCTGCGCGTGAATAGCTTTCAGCAGCGCACCATTGCCCGCGAAATCAACGACGACGCTCGGCTCCGCGGCAAGCTCGCCAATTGCATCATAATCCAACACGGCATCATACAGCCCGGTTGCAGTCACGAAATCCACATTGGCCTGCGATGTCAGGCCAACGCGTTTGATCGCTGGCGAACTTTGACGGGTGCAGCTGGCCAAGCCCATGCTGGTTTTCGATGATGCGCTCGTCATCACCATCGATTTGGCGCCATGCCACTGCACACCGCGAAACATATGCTCAATCAGATATCCGGTTTTAAACAGCGGCCCGAAAATCATGCGTTCATTCTCGTGATCAGGATCATGTTCGGGGTCGGCGGCGAGGCGGCTATACTGATTATAGATCGGCGACATCGGTTGCCGGTGGGGTGCTGCATCGACGAATCCCTGCAGCGTGACGCTGGCCGCTACCACGTCAAAATGCGTGCCCATGGGAAGATAGCCGAAGGCGCGTTCGCCCTTGGCAATATCGGGATGGTTGGATTGTTCCGCCCGCGCATGGCCCCACATCGGCACTACGCCAAATCCTTCGCCCGCAGGAAAGAAATTCCAATAGCCAAAACTGTCCCCGGCAATGGCATAGGTGACATTATTCGCCGTAACCGCAAAACTTTCCACTCGAAAGCGCACGGCGCCTTCGGCCAGCACAGGCATGCTGTCTTCATTCACCATCATATCCGTCAGGTCGCTGCGATTGACCCAGATTGTTTCTGCCATAACGCGCCCCTGTCCCAAATTGTTGTAGGTTAAACCATGAAGCTTTCACCGCACCCGCATGCGCCTGTCGCATTGGGATTGTTAAACGTGAAACCGGCGGTGAAATCGTCCTCCACCCAATCCATCGTGCTACCGATCAGATAGAGCACGCTGGCGCCGTCGATGTAGAACACGCCGCCGGGCGTTTTGATCTTTTCGTCGAACGCGACCTCTTCGGTGACGTAATCAACTGAATAGGCGAGGCCGGAACAGCCGCGCCGCGGAGTAGACAGCTTCACGCCGATTGCTTCGGCGGGGGCTTTTGCCATCAGATCCGCCACACGCTGCTCGGCAGCGGGGGTAAGGTTTACGGCGGCTTTGGGAGCCGGGCGAGTCTTGGTCATTTCGGTCATGTCAGTGTCTTCTGCCAGAATTGCGCCGCGCCCGCTTCCGGGTCTAGCTGATAATCGCCAAAGCCGCACTCGGCGTAAAGCGCCTTGGCAACGGTGTTGCCGCTGAGAACTTCCAGAGTGATCTTGCACGCACCGCGCGCTTTGCTTTCCGCTTCAACCGCCTGCATCAGCGCCTTGCCGATACCTTTGCCGCGAAACTGCGGCAGCACAGCCATATCATGGATGTTGACCAGCGGAGCCTCTGCGAAAGTCGAAAAGCCAGTGAAGCAATTGGCAAGGCCTGCGGCTTCACCATCAACCCGCGCGATGAGCGAAAATGCACCGGGCACATCGCGCAGGCGATCCAGCAAATCTTGGCGCGTTGTCTCTGCCAAAGGCGCGCCGCCGCCGCGGATGGTTTTCCAAAAAACCGGCCCCGGTTAAAGGGCTTTATCTTTGGGG
>ENA-ORXM01001042-ORXM01001042.1-marine-metagenome-genome-assembly--contig:-NODE-1042-length-41528-cov-5.671202_pt1 | contig 41528 bp, 33 predicted proteins | sample MGYA00237867_ERZ511480 | MGnify/ENA primary metagenome ERZ511480 (study PRJEB26309, sample SAMN06266103) | marine metagenome | isolation source: Algal blade | place: United Kingdom:Sidmouth, United...
AGGGGACTTCAGCCCTGCCCGCCATGTCGAGCGGTCAGCCAAGAGTCTTGCTCAAGGCCTACGAAGAAGGTAAGGGGAGCCCCTCACTAGGTTGCGTGGGACCGCAACTTGATGGAGCTACTTTGATGAACAAGCAAATCCTTCCGGTCCTGCTCGCGCTGTTTGTAGCAGTTGGAACAGCTGGACCCGTCGCTGCAGCTTCTGACCTCTCGTCTGCGGTGGTCGACGAGCAAAGCATCGGTCGCGATGACCCGACCGTGGTCTTGGCGAGCGAGGCCCTGGCCAAGGAGTTCGATGTCCCCATCGAGGTGGCCGTCGACCGCATCCTCGAGCAAGAGAGTCTCTTCGGTCTTGCCGCCGATATCGAGGAGAAGCTCGGCGAAGACTTTGCTGGAGCTTGGGTTGATCACGCCGAGGGGGGAGCACTCCACGTTGCCTCGATAGATGGCGTGCGCCTCGATGTCGAACTCGCCGGTCTGGATCAAGTTGTTTGGATCGAAGCCCGCAGCTCGTTGGAGTCAATGCGGATGGCGCTTGCTGAGATCTCGATCCAGATCGACAGCCGCTCGATTAACGCTCATTCTATGTGGATTGACGTTCGTGAAAACAGCCTGGTGGTCGAAACCGAGAAGGCAGACACCTCAGGCATCCTCGACTCGGTCCTCAACCAGATCGATGGAAAAGGCGATGTACGAATCAAAGTGCAGCAGTCAATTGCACCCGAAGCTATGCAAGCTGAATGCGTTGACACGCACTGCGATGCGCCACTTCGGGGAGGGTCTCTCATCCAAGAGCTTCCGGGTGGCGTTTGCACGGCTGGCTTCCTCGCAACGAACGCTTTCGGGCAGGAGCGTCTGATCACTGCTGGCCATTGCCCGTTTGGAGCGACCAACAACTATCGGGCTGCACAGCCGAGGAGTGGTGGCTGGCACATCACCGGTCAACCTGCTGCGGTCCGCTTCACGGCCAACGGCGATTTTGCGACGTTGGTCATCAACAACGTTCCTGGCTGGGAACCTCGTGGGATCGTGGTCGTCCATGACAGCAACGCAAACAATCGGCCCACGGTGCGAGACGAGCGCTACCCGATCAACGGCGTTGGGTCATCAGGTCAGGTCGGTATTGGCGGATTCTTGTGCGTCACTGGTGCGGTCAATCTGAATCCAACGAGGTGCGGACAACTGCAGTCTGTAGGGCAGACCTCGACCTATCGCGGCGTGACGGTGAACAACCTTGGCAGGATCGGCGTCACCGTTTGCGGAGGGATGAGCGGAGGGCCGGTTTACGTCGGTGGCTTGGGCTACGGGATCGTCGCTGCGGGTGGCGGATCGACCTTCAACACCAACTGGAACACATGGGCTCTGCCGACACGAACCTCGACTTGCCGAGGGAATCTTCTATATCAGGGCCTGACCCAGATTCTGAACGACTTCAATTTGACGTTGATGGCTCCGTAGGAATCGTCGGGAACCAGATGCGGCTGACCGTCGTCCAAGATTCCATGAATACGCGTGCGATCGTACTCACCCTATTTCTACTGGCTACATCGGCCTGCTCGGACGACGTGACCTCATCATCACCTGCCACCGACGAAGTCCCGGCGGAAGAGACCAGCCCCGGGCCTTTGGGATCTGAGGACGGTCTTGCGGGGCTACCGGCGGGGGTCTGGTCTATCGAGTCCGTCCTTGATCGCGACGGTGAAGTTGTTGGTCCGTCGGAAGGGGAAGACGGCTACAGCACGAGAGTCATCATCACCGACGATGGCGAGACACTCATGGCCTATGACTACTGCGGTTCTATTCCAACCCAAGTCGTGCTTTCCAGAGAGGAGAGCTTCTATCTCGCTGATCTCGCGCTAGACGAATCTACTTCGATGGAGAGCTGCAACCAGATGGTGTCGGCGGACAACGCAAGATTCACTCCCGTCGACGAAGCAACCATTTCTGTGTCGACTCGCGGATTCGACGTCACGCTGCGATTGACCGACGAGCCGTGCCCAACGTTCCTTGCGGACGGCTGCTGACCGAATCAACGAGGGTTCGAAAGCTGTTCCCGAAGGCCCACTAAAAGCGAGCGATTGGCAACCAGCTCCGGCGACCGAGCGTTTGACGATCAGTTCGTCATCTTGAACGGCCGAATCGGTATCGCTGCAGCCCAAGAGTTCCGTGACTATTTCTGAGGTAGAACTTTCGGAGCAAGTCCGGCGGGATAGTCGCCAGAATCGAAGTGTTCATACTGATTGTCGCTACTCCAGCAGGATTTCGCCTGTGGTAAAAGTGACGGATGACAGGCCCACATCGAGCGCAGCCAGTTCTGCTTGCCCATCGCGGAGGCGCCCAAGAGGGTAGCCCGAACAGTCTTGAGGCAATTCGTTCTGCGCATGCAATGGGCGCCGGGGGCGTCGAAATCGATGTGAACGAATCCAGAGACGGAAGCCTGTTTGTCGTTCACGATGCTGCCTACGAGACTCTTGACCGGTGGATCAGTGATCTCTCAGAAGATGCTCTGCCGCAGGTCGACGGGATCAACTGGCAACGGCGAGGCCTTGGCGATGCGATTGGCGCGGCGCTGACTGATGAGATGGTCGTTTATCTGGATCTAAAGTCGATTAGTCGTAGCGGCGTAGAGGGTATTCTCCAGGACTGGAAAGCACCGATCCGGGCCGGGCGAGTAATTCTTGCCTCCAGTCGCGGTGAAGTCCTGTCATTCGTCGCTGCAGTCGAACCCGAAGCAGAAACATCGTTCCTCTACTACGATCCCCAGCTCGACCTGAAGTCTCTTGCATCGTTCGTAAGCCCGACGTATGTGCACCCGTGTTTCGACTATCTCAGAGACCCTTTCAAGTCAGTCGACGAGCACTACGTGGACAGGGCTAGGGCGCTGGGGTTCGGACTCGTTTCCTGGAGCGAGAACGACCTGTCCAGAGCTAAGAGGCTTGTCGAACTCGGTTTCGACTTTGTCTGTACTGACGATCTGGCGACGACTGCGGATGCCCTGGCACCAAGCGAGTTGAAGGCGTGAGTCTGCAGTTCTAGAGAGGCGACGATCGCTTGTCTTTGACGTGTGTGGAATGCCCATCGAGGTATCAGCTTGAGCGCTTGATGTGCGCCATGACTGTCGTCCGGTGGATAGCGATCCTGACCGTAAGTTCTGAGATGGTCGCTCTACATGATCGACGCTGGAGCAGGCTTTGGATCTGTGCATCGCTCAGCCGATTCGGCTTCTGACGTCGCTGGCGGTTGCGCATGGCACCACCGCTGCGACTTGCTGCGAGGTTCTCCATGGATGCCGCCCAGCGACATGGCTCTTCGGGGTGTGAAGGCTGTCCCCGGAGGCCCACGTCGTTCCCTCTCGATCTGCCGCCCGTGGTCGAATCGTCAGCGATTCGTTCTTCGAACGAACGATCGCGCCATCACGCTGCCGGGCGCACGGCTTCTGCCGGGTCGAGCTTGCTGGCCCGCCACGCAGGGTAAAGACCGGCGAACGCCCCGAGCACGAAGGCAGCACCGACGCCTACCGAGAGCCAGAACCACGGGATGATGACGTCGAAGTCCTTGAATTGGGCGTAGCCCACCACGATGGCGACGCCGAGTGCTACCCCAAGGAACCCGCCGAGAAGCGAGAGCATGGTGGACTCGATGATGAATTGTGAGGCGATGTGCTTGCGCGTCGCCCCGAGCGAGCGACGAAGCTCGATTTCGCCTCGGCGTTCGATCACCGAGATCACCATGATGTTTGCGATTCCAATACCGCCGACCGCAAGCACGATGAGGGCCAGCGCCTGCAGGATCCGAGCGAACGTCTCGTCGATGACTTCTCTTATCTCTAGAGCCTCGGTGGGCATCGACACGGCGACCTGGGCGGGTGCGGCCGGATTCGGCGAAACTGGTGTTCTTCGCGAGGCCGTATCGGTCTGACCCCGCGTCAGCACCGGTTCTCCAGCACTGTTGATGTGGGTGTCGTAGGGTCGATCCAACGAGGAGGTCAGTCATGGTGTCGATTCCGACCCAAGTCCAGACCCTGCTCGGCACGGACGCCGTCGCTCACGTTTGGACGTCCAACCCGGATGGGTCTCCGCAAGTGTCTGTTGTTTGGGTGATTGCCCAGGGCGACGATGTCCTGTTCGGCTCAGACGCCAAGAGCGTCAAGTGCCGCAACTTGGCCCTCGATCCCAAGGTCATCTTGTCGATCGAAGACACCGAGCGAAGCGAACGCGGATTCCAACGACACCTGGTGATCCGAGGAACCGCCACGCTCGAGCCCGGACCAGACCCAGATCTGATGGATCGTCTCGCAGCCAAGTACGTCGGTCTTCAGCAGCACCCGTTGGCGCTGCGTGACTCACCAGATTGTGTCGTGATACGAGTGTCGGTCGATCGCATCAGTGGTGTCGGGCCGTGGATCAACGAAGAGGCATACGCCTAACTCGCTCGGTGGACGAGCATCCACTCGACGCCGAAATCGACGATGGCTCGAGCGCTGCACAATCGAGCGGTTCCGATGCCCACGACACCTCGCGTTTGGTCGCCGGTCGCAGCAAACGCCTCGCCGATCTCGGCGAAGTCGTCGCTGTCATCGTCGAGGTGCGCGACCTCGACCCATCGAGGCTCACTATCAACGGTGACGGGTGCTCCATCGGTCACGATTTCGGTCAGGCTGGAACGAGCCTCGCTGAGGTGCAGCGAGGTGTTGTTGCCGTGGTCGACACCCAGAAGCAGCACGTGACCATCGAGTGCGTACAGACGGCCCTGCGGTGATGTCTCACCGAAGCGGTCGTTGAGTTCGTGGCCCGTCACGAGGGCATCAGCGTTTGGCCCGAGCGCCGCAGCAGAAACGGTTGGATGGTCGCTTCGCTGAACACCGGGCGCCTGGCGGAAGCAATCGACGATGACGCCCATCGAGCGAGTGGGCGTGAGGTCTTGATCAAAAGCGGGCATTTGATCTCGCACGGTCGGCCACCACGACTCGGGTACTGGCGGCTGTTCCCAGTTCGACGGATCACTGAGGGCTCCGGAATGCGTCGGCATCATCAACGTGCCGGTCTCGCCGACGACGTCGAGCAGCGCAGTCACAACAGCTTGCGCCCCGCCAACGACGAAGCCCAAGGCCGACAGCGACGAATGAGTCATGACAGTCATGCCCGCTTCGAGGCCGAGTGCTCTGAGGTCAGCGGCGATGGTCGCAGCGGTGGCGGGGATCGAGGTTGCGGCAATGGCATCTGCTTCGGACACGACGGCGAGTATTGCAGGGCCTCCTTTTCCGGGCGCAGGCATTCGGATGCAACAGTGACGCCATGAAGGTACGCATTGGTGTTGCTGCTGGGGCTGGCGTTGCCAGTGATCCCGAGGAGTTCCTGACGCTCGTCGATGCTCTCGACGACCTCGGCTATGACTCTTTGTGGGTCCCCGACCTCGTCGCCGCGCCGACACTCGACCCAGTGGCTGCTCTTTCGGTTGCCGCCGGCCGACGGCAGCGGCTCAAGCTCGGCACCCACCTCGTGGTGCCCGGGCGTGATCCTGTCTTTCTCGCCAAACAGCTGGCCACGCTCGATCAACTCTCGAACGGACGTCTGTTGCTGTTGGCCGTGATAGGACTGAAGCGCCCAGAAGAACTGGCGGCCCAGGGTGTCGAGGCGGCAGCTCGAACCAAGATGCTCGAAGAGTCACTTCACATCATGCGAAGTCTCTGGGCAGGGGAGACGTTGACGTTCAGCGGCGAACACCATCAGTACGAAGGTGTTTCTCTTGCGGTGCGACCCAAACAAGACCCGCTCGAGGTCTGGCTCGGAGGTCAAGTGCCAGCAGCGCTTCGCCGTTGCGGGCGAATTGGCGAAGGGTGGATGCCGGGGCTGTGCCCACCAGCCGAAGCCGCAGCGAGCCGGCTGGTGATCGAGACCGAAGCTGCAGCTGCGGGTAACCACATCGATGGCGAGCATTTCGGGGTCAACATCAGCTGGACCGAAGGAGCGATTCCAGATGACGTGCGAGCCTCGATCGAGACTCGACGACCAGATCTGAGAGCTGAGGATGTGATCGCGGTGGGCGAGTCGGGATTGCGTGAGCACATGGAGGCCTTCCTCGAGGTCGGGTTCTCCAAGTTCGTCATCAGGCCTGCAGCCACGCCCGAGTCGTGGTCACGAGCGGTCGAGTCAGTGGCTGGGGTGCTCGACCTCCAGACCTGAAGCTCCCAGGTTTCTGGCGTAGTAGATCACGCCGACCAACAGTGCAGCTTCGACTGCGCTCCCGAAGATGTAGTAGTTCCACTCGCCAACCGAATTGCCGATCGAGACGACCGCGTAGATCGCGGGAACCACGGTGTTGACGGTTCGGTTGATTCGCAGCGGCATGACGAGACTGAAAAAGACCATCAGTGAGGGAATTACGATGAAGAGCGTGGTCAGGAACAGGAACATCTGCGTGATGTCGAAGACGTAGATCTTGCCAGACTGGATGTCGTCGAGAATCCCTGGCTTGTACAGCGAGAAGATGTCCACATAAGCGAACACGAACACCATCGAGATCCAGAGGGCTGAGATCTTGAGGCGGGCGTCGATCGGGCGGTCGAAACCGGCAGCTCGAACTTCAGTGTGCATGGGGTTCTCCTGGGGAAAGGTGCGGATGCCTTTGAGCAACCGGTTCGCAGATCGTAACGCTACGAAGCGTAGCGTTACGCAAAGACGGTCCGCTCCAGCCTCCGTAATCACTCCTTTGGTTGCGCTATGTTCTTGATCGTTATGGTCCGCCCTCGCAGTGAAGAAGCTCGACAACGACTTCTCGACGCAGCATTGGAGATCACGGCCACCGAGGGGCCGGAGGCTGTCACCGGTGACGAGGTCGTACGGCGATCCGGGGTGGCCAAGACCACGATGTACCGACATTTCGGTTCAACCACGGCCCTGGTTTTCGCTGCAGTCGGAGCCAGAGTTCGGAGCGCTGAACCGCCCGACACGGGAACGTTACGCGGTGATCTGGAGCAGATTCATCGTCGCTATCTCGAGTCGGCAGCCGCACCGCAGAGTCGGGCATTGTTTGCTTGGATGGTCAGTCGGTCGATCGAAAGCGCTGAAAACCGTGATCTTTTTCGCGAGGCCCGGGTGCAACCGCAAGGTCCGACCGTGGTGGCCCTCCAACGGGCGATCGCCAGGGGCGAGGTCGACGCTGATCTCGACCTCGACATGGCCATGCACATCATTCAAGGCCCGCTGATCTCGCAGCGCATCGTGGCGAACAGCATCGTCACCGATGCCGATCTCGACCGCATGCTGTCGATGACCATGCGAGCGCTTGGCCGTATCGACACACCCGAGACCGAGTGACTGGCGTAGCGCTCCTATAGTCCGGCGATGACCTCGACCGGTGAAGATCAATTCGAAGAGTTCACCGACCCGGTCGACGGCACGCGCTGGCGCATCGACGTGGGCTTCACCGACTCGAACTGGGAGTGTCTCTGGGGCAATGGATGTCAGGGCATCCTCGACGTACCGGCACCAGAACTATCGCAGGGCTGCTGTAGCGAGGGTGCCCATCTGCTGGGTGACGACGAAGCGATGCGTATCGAGATGCTCGGGCTCACGCTCGATCCTGCACGTTTCGAGAATCACCTCGAGGCCGCTTCCGGTGGCGTCTTGCGGGACGCGCCGAAGAACCTCGATGGTGGCCGGGCGACGCGAGTCGTGAACGACGCCTGCATCTTCCACAATCGCCCTGGCTTCAGCGGGGGAGAGGGATGTGCGCTCTACCTATCCGCTCTCGACGAAGACGAGTCGCCGATGGATTGGCGACCCACGATCTGCTGGCAGGTCCCGATCCGCGTCGACAACAACGCCGACGGCTCGAAGACGATGCGCCGCTGGAGCCGCAACGACTGGGGTGAGGACGCCGACGGCCTTGCGTGGTCATGCACCGAGCACGCTCAACCGGACGGCTTGCCGTCGGCTTACGTCGGCGAGGTGCCCGTCGCCATCAGTTTGAGCGCCGAACTCAGCGGTATTCTGGGCCCCGAGATAGCGCAAGCGCTCCAGGCCCGGGTCGCTGAGTAGAACGATTGCTACAGATTGGCCAGCGCGAAGTCGAGGCCTCCTCGGACCGCTGCGACCTGCGCTTCGATGCAGATCTGCGGGGTGGCGTTCGGGCTGTCTGGGTAGACCTCAGTGGTGGTGGTGAACCGGGCGCTGGTGACACTTGCACACAACGACAGTTCGGCCAGCGGATAGTTGATGACGCCGTGCTGGGTCACATCGGAGCCGATGATCTGCCCGGCCTCGTCGGCCGGAGCGATGTGGGTGACCTTCTCGACGCCGGCGATGATCGCCGCCTGGAATCCAGGCTGGGGGTTCTCGGTATCGCCCACGGTGTAGAAGCCGTCGGGGATCAGGCCGGGATCGGACGCCACTCCGTCACGGGCGGCGACCGCTGGCCGGAACTCGGTCTCGTCGCTGTCGGTGGTCTCGTGCAGGTCCATGTGAACGACGAAATCGACGTCGAGTCCGGCGATGAAGGTCATGAGCGACGCTGCTTCTTCTGACGGGCTGTCAGCAAAGAACGAGCGGTTCGGATCGAGACAGTTGGGGTTCCAACGGTTGATGACCTCGTAGCCCCACGGACTGACACACGGCAGCACGAGCACGTTCAGCTGATCTCGGTAGTCGGCAGCGTGAGCGTGGAGAAAGGCGAGTACTCCCTGAACGCCGCTGGTTTCGTAACCGTGCACGCCGCCGGTGATCAGGGCCCACGGTGCATCGGTCTGGTCAGCGGTAACGGTGACCGCCAACAACGGATAGCGCTCGGGGTCGAGCGGAAGCGCCCCGTATCGGTCGACGTCAAAGGATGCATCGAGCGCCTCGATCTTGCTGAGGACCTCTTCGTGGTAGCTGCGCTGAACGGCCTGAGACTCGAACCACTCGAGCTTCTCAGCGTCACCCCACGGCTCGCCTGGTGTGCCGATTGGGTAGAAGCGATCCATCGCCCGCAAGGTACCCGAGCTCCGGGCTGTCAGGTGCTGAGGTGGGGTACGGGGACGTCCAGCCGCCGTTCATGGGTTCGCGACGACGCATCTGCAGCGCATTCTGCAATTCGTTCGCTACGGCGAGGTCGGCTTCATCTCTCTGGTCGGCCAGGATGTGCCGATGCTCGATGAATCCAAGCAGTCGGACCGGCCTGCACAGTTCGACCAGCTCGCCGACCTGGTCGAGCAGCAACTGCTGCCCGGGGCAACCGACGTTGACCGTTCCGGTGCGTTCCCGGCGGCCAACATTGCCTCACTGGCCGAACTCGGCTGGTTCGCCATGGTGGTGCCAGCGGGCTCCGGCGGCCTCGGGCTGACATCTGCCGAGGGTCGGTCGGCGCTGCGACTGCTGAGCTCAGGCTGCGGCGCCACGACTTTTGCCTTCGCCCAGCACCACGGGGCAACGGGCGCTGTGGCCGCAACCAAGAACGACGATCTTCGTCAGCGGTGGCTGCCACGGTTGCTGACCGACACGCTCGCGGGCACGGCGTTCGCCCACGTCCGACGCCCGGGCCCACCTGTGCTTCGCGCTGTTGCCGAGGGTGAAGGCTGGGTGCTTTCTGGCGTCGCTCCGTGGGTGACGTCGTGGGGTCACGCCGAAGTGCTCACAGTCGCGGCAAAGACAGATGACGGACAGCTTGTGTGGGCGTTGGTGCCGGCGACGGAAGGGCCGGGCCTTCTGGTCGACAAGTGGTTCGATCTCATGGTGTTTCAAGCAACGCAGACCGTCGCACTCCGGTTCGACTCGCTGCCCGTCAAGCCAGAACAGGTGTTGAGCGTGTCCGATTTCGGTCGCTGGGCCGTTCGCGACCGAGCGCTGTCCGCCCGCCCCAGCCCGCTGTGTCTCGGCATTGGTGATCGAGCGATCGCCGAGCTCGATCTCGTGGCACCCGACACCGCTGCAGCCATGAAACCGTGGTGGGTCGAACAACACGAAGCAGCCGAGGCGCAGTGCCAACGAGTCGACGAGGCAATTGCGGACAAAGCCGTCGATGATGACTTGGTGGCCTCGACGGCAGGCGCTCGAACCTCAGCGCTGCTCGCTGTCCAACAGCTCACCACGACGCTGCTCGCCGCCAGCGGTGGCGCAGCGATCGAGGCAGGACACACGGCCCAACGCCTCAGTAGGGAAGCACTGTTCTACGTGATCCAGGCCCAGAGCCCCGATGGTAAAGCGGCAACCTTGGAGAGGCTCAGGCCTCGAATCGGGGGCGCAAGTCGGCCTCGTTGAGTTCGGTGTCGCATGGGCAGAATTCTGGACGCCGCCCGTCTCGCTGCAGACCCGAGGCTTCGCGCTCGACGAGAGCATCCGTGTCATCAAGGCGCTCCTCGCTGGTGAGACCATCAGCAGCGAGCCATTCGGCATTCTCGACGCATCGATCTCACCGCATGCAGTCGAACAACGTGGTCGTCGGGGGAGTGGACGACGCCATCGAACAGTGGTCTTCCTTTGCCGACATGGCAGTCGCTGACGTCACCATTCGTTGCATGGCCGACAGTGACGACGATGCACACGAGACGATCGGATTATTCGGTGAGGTCCGACGTCATTTTGTAGGCTCGAGCAGATGAGCACCTCCAAGCCGATCGCGAAACAGTGATGAGCAACGAACCGCCACAACCCCCGGGCTGGTATCCGACCCCAGACGGAAAACAGCGCTACTGGGATGGCACTGCCTGGACCGAACACATGGCGCCAGCCGTTGGCGCGCCGATCACCACAGCGCCGTTCTCGACTGCGTCGCAGCCAGGCTCAGCGCAGGGGGCTGCTCCGAACAACGACGAGCGGTCGATGGCGGCGATCGCCCATGTCCTGGGTCTGTTTGCAGCAATCCTGGGACCGTTGATCATCTACATGCTCAAGAAGGACGAGTCGCCGTACGTCCGCCACCAATCAGCCGAGGCGCTCAACTTCGGCATCACGATGGCGATCTTCCTCGCCGTCTACACAACGGTCTCCGTCATCCTCGTGTTCGTCGTGATTGGCATCTTCATGCTGTTCCTGATCCCGGTGGTAGCAGTCGGAATAGCGGTGTTCCATGTTCTCGCTGCGCTGGCGGCCAACCGCGGCGAGTCCTACGAGTATCCGTTCACGATCCGATTCGTGAGCTGAGCAACCGCCGACTTCCTCGTGGTCGAGGTCCTCATGGCCGATAGCAAGGCCAGCCCCGGTTGGCCAGCGGCGGAAGGCGTGCCACGATCTCGCCATGGCTCGACACATCCTCCGCAACGGCACGATCTTCGATGGCACCGGGGCACCGCCCCAGGTCCTCGACATTGCCATGGAAGCGGATCGCATCGTGGCGATCGGCTCGGACTTGCTGGGTGATGCCGAGACCGACTGCACCGGCAAGCTGGTCACGCCCGGACTGATCGATTGCCACGTTCATTTCATGGCCGACGGCAACTTCAGCCCAAGTGTGCATGCCGGAACACCTTTCTCGCTCAACTTTTACCGAGCAGCCGAACGCATGAAGCGAACGCTGGCCTGCGGCATCACCAGCGTGCGAGAAGCGGGCGGCGCCGACCTTGGCGTGAAAGAAGCTCAGGAGCAAGGGCTGATCGCCGGGCCCCGTATGCAGATCGCCATCACGATCCTGTCCCAGACCGGCGGCCATGCCGACTCGTGGGAGGTGTGCGGCGCCCACATGCCCGGGATGCTCGACGAGCACCCGGGACGTCCCCATTGCGTCGTCGATGGACCACAAGAGATGCGCGTGCGAGTCCGTGAGATCATTCGCGCTGGCGCTGACGTCATCAAGGTCTGCACGTCGGGAGGGGTCATCTCTCCTCGCGACGATCCCCAACACGCTCACTTCCGAGCCGAAGAGCTCGACATGCTCGTTGCCGAGGCCACGGCTGCCCACTTGTTCGTGATGGCTCACGCCCAGGCAACTGAGGGCATCAAGAACGCCGTCAGAGCCGGCATCCGGTCGATCGAGCACGGCATTTATCTAGACGACGAGGCCATCGAGATGATGTTGGAGGCGGGCACCTACCTCGTCCCGACGCTCATCGCCCCCCAAGGTGTGCTCGACGCGGTCGACCGTGGTGTCGAGGTGCCGGCCTACGCCCTGGAGAAGGCTGCACAGGTCGTTGATGTCCACCGAAGGTCGGTCTCGAAAGCGATTGATGCTGGCGTGAAGATCGCCATGGGTACCGATGCCGGCGTGACCCCGCACGGTGAGAACCTGAACGAGCTGCCCTTGATGGAATCGTTGGGCATGACGACCTCGCACGTCTGGGAGTCAGCGACGAGGGTCGCCGCCGAGTTGCTGGGCGTTGAGAACGACGTGGGCACGATCGAGGTCGGGAAGCTGGCCGACCTCGTCGTGTGGAATGGCACCGACCTTGGGCTGACCGGGCTTCGCGACCGAGTGGACCGTGTCATCCAGGGCGGAGTCGTGCAGTAACGCAGAGCCGGCAGCTCATGCAATGCGGAGAAGTACCGGGAACCGTTCGTCGTCCATGGGGCCACCGGCAGGAATGTCGAGTCCCTCGAAGGGGGGAGAGGTGGTCCACGGTCGTGGTGCGTGCACGATGTCGTCACCGAGAAAGCGAACCGACAGCACCCGCCGCCGGTTCGGGCCGTCGACGCCACCGGCACCGTGAGCGGTCAGCATGTTGAAGAAGATGGCATCGCCGGGTTCGAGTTCCCAGCCAACAACCGGCCAACGGTCACGGTCATCGAAGTCGGGCAGCTCGGCCAGTGTTCCTTCAGGGAACCACTTGGCTTGCTCGTCGAGGAACGTTCGCGGTAGGTACCAAGGGCCGGTATGGCTGCCGGCAATGAATTCGAGCGACGACGACCGAGGAACCGGATCGACAGGTAGCCACATGCTGACGTGCTGGGAACCAACGATGTTGTAGTAGGGAAGGTCCTGATGCCAGCGAGTTCGCTGCTTGGTCCCCGGTTCTTTGACCAGCACGTGGTCGTGGAACAACCGAACTGTCGACGAAGCCATCAGGTCAGCAGCGATCGACGCAGCGGGCGAGGTCCGGATGAATGACTCCAATGCAGCGATGCGTTGCCAGTTGCAGAAGTCTTCGATGAACGCACCGTCGTCCTCAGGGCTTGCACGTCTCGCCAGTGGTGAAAGCGATGCCAGGATTTCCTCGATCGCTTCCGTGGCGCGGTCGATCATCTCGGAGCTGAACGCCCCCCGGACACAGACGGCGCCGTCTCGTTGAAAGTCACCGTCGTTGGTCACCTTGGTCACGTTGGGCATGCCGGCAGGGTAAGGCAACCCATCAAGTCCTCGCCTCAGCCGCCGATATCACCTGGTATGAAGGAGTTGGTCCGACAATCAGACGCCGCCCTGCCACGCTTGTCAGTGAGATATCGGGTTGCTGGCATCACCATTGGGTGGAACGCACCCCAAGGTGGGCGCGTTCTGCCGAACCGGAAGAAGACCGTTGACGCCGAGTTGCTCGATCTCTCGATTGCTGGTGCTCTTGTGAGGGCACCAGCCAGCACGGCAATCAAGACTGGCGTTCAGATCGACATCTGTCTGAGTGGCGAGGCCGGCACAGTCCAGGTTCGCAACATTCGCACCGGTGACGATGGCCTCGTGCTCTACGGCGTTGTCTTCCATCGCATCAGCCCAGCGCTGGAAGCAGCCATCTACGATGGCATCGCTCGAATGCGCAATGACAAGCGAAACCAGGCCGCTTTCAAGCCGAAGGCTTGATGAGAGCAAACGAACGTGGCCTGCCGGTTGTGGCGAGAGCCTCTACTTCGGAAGACCCGGCCTGAGTGGGATTGCTGATGCCCAGTCCGTTGCAGCGACCTACCGTCCATCCAGGTGGAACCGACGGTCACAACCAGCACGCTTTCGATTCGCTTTGCGTTGGCAGTACTTGCTGTTTGCATCATGGTGTTTGCGGTCATCGCTCGACTGGCATCACCGAGCGCGTCCGCTCCAGACATGGCGGCGCTGTCGCCGGTGCAGCTTCGGGCTCTCGCCCAGCAGGCAACGCTACGTGTGTCAGCGAACGCGTGCGGCCGAGCCACCCTGGGCAGCGGTGTCATCATCGAGGGCCGATTGGTGACCAACGCCCACGTCGTGGAAGACGCAGCCGACGTGAAAGCTGACCAGCCCATCGACCCGGTCGTTGTGCCCGTTCTCGCCGTCGACCGGCGTAGTGATCTCGCCGTCGCCGAGCAGCCAGCGGGTGTTGGTCTGGTCCTGGCAGGTGATGTGGCGGTGAACGCCGAGGCAATCGTGGGACAGTCGGTGACCCTCGCCGGACATGCCGACGGCGATGGTGGCATCGAGATCCAACCGGGCATCGTGTCGGGGCGAGTTCCCGGCGATGCGTACGGCTACGCCGTCGATGTCCTGCTGATCGATGCGCAGACCCGGGGCGGGTACTCGGGTGGCCCTGTTCTCGACAATGCGGGGAACGTCGTCGCCATACTCTCCGGCTTCGATCGTTCGACTGGCCTGAGCCTGGCAATCCCCGCTGACATCGTGCGTGACTTCCTCGATGTCAGCAGCGTCGAAGCCTCGGGTTCTGCCCCGATTCCTAGCGACTGCAACGTCGGGTGAGGATGCTCACGATGGGCCCCGATCTCGATCATGACTCCCCGGTCGAAACCGCTACGGTCAGACAAGCACGCCCACGAACGGCAAGCGGCCGTGCGCCCAACGGAGGAATCAGTTGACTGCTCAACAAGCGAGCGATGGGAACATCCCTCGTGGCGTGCCAACCAATTCTGGCCTCGGTCGTGGTCTGAGCGGGATCCTCGGCGATGTCGCCGATCACACGCCAGCCAAAGAAGTGTCGGCGTTGTTGGGCTCGTCTTCTCGCCGGAACTCACCGCAGGTGCGTCGCATCGTCGCCGAGCTAGCGGTGGACACGATGTCCTCAGGTTTCGCCGCTGATGGTGTGTTGATGGCACGGCTCGGATCCGACGGCGAGGTCGATCCGCTGCACACCCGTTTGGCCGGGTCATGGGCACCGAGCGATCCGCTCGGGTTCGAAGTCAACGGTCGCTTGTGGAATTGCTTGACCGAGCGCACGTCAGTGCAGGGCCAGGTGCCGGTGGGACGTCTCAACGTGCTCTTCGCCAGGCACAAGATCGGCCCCGTGGTGATTGCCACCGCCGTTGTTCGTTCGCGCCCCTTCGACCAAACCGAGCAAGAGCAACTCGCCGGGCTTCTACGCTCAGCAGCCAGAGCGACCGAGGTCGAGGATTCGCTTCCCGAGGCCGCCCACCTCGAGATCGGGCTGTCTGCGGCGGCCGACAATTCGACGTCGGCTGCGATCGAGCTGGTCCTCGATGGAGTCACGAGGTCGGGCAGAGCAAGCGCTGGTTCCGCCGATGAGGCGATGGCCAAGGCCACACTCGAGCTGTTCGGCATAGAGGCCGAACTCCGTTTCGCTGCGTCGACGACAGTCGAAGGCGACCGCATCACGATCGTTGTGCTCAACAGCAGTACCGGCACCGTGTTCGGCTTGGCCATCACCGGCCCAGGGTCTGAAAACGGTGCGGTCGAAGCGACATTCAGTGCGGCGATCTCCGCCGGGCTGAAACCCCTCGGTACTCTCTCGGCGGGCTGACACCCACTGCGCCCCTCGGCTGAGTAGCCTGTCGCGCTGTGGTCACGCTGCTTCGGTTCGTACAACGCATTGCTTCACTGGGATTGATCCTGATTGCGGTCGCATCGGTGACCTCGGCGGCTGCGCTGTCGATCATTCCTCAGCTGGGTGAGGTCGTCACTGCCACCGAGAGCACCTCTGCTGACCTCGAGCTCGACGTGCTCGCGCAACGATCCACGATGTACGACGCCGATGGCAACTTCATGACGCTGCTCGTCGGGGAGCAGAATCGTCAGTCGATTCCGCTCGACGAGATGCCTCAGATCGTCATTTCGGCCATCTTGGCCATGGAAGACAACGACTTCTACGAACACGACGGCGTCAACTATCGCGCCGTCTTCCGAGCTCTGGCCCAGAACATCAGCGCCGGTGGTATCGAGCAAGGTGGCTCGACCATCACGCAACAGCTCGTCAAGAACGCGTTGCTCAGCTCGGCCCAGAGCTTCGACCGCAAGAAGACCGAAGCGTTCTATGCCCTCCGCCTCGAAGAGCAGTTCACCAAGGACGAAATCCTCGAGCGCTATCTCAACACCGTCTACTTCGGTCAGGGTGCGTACGGCATCAAGGGCGCTGCCGAGGTCTACTTCGGTTACGAGGATCCACAGGACATGGGCTGGGAAGAAGCTGCGCTTCTTGCTGGTTTGATTCGCAGCCCCAACAGCACGAACCCGGTCACCAATCCAGAACGGGCCCGTGACCGTCGATCCACCGTCGTTGATCGGTTGGTCGGTCTCGAATTGATCACCGAAGCTCAAGGCGAGCGAATCAAGCTCGCCGACCTGCCCGAAGAGCGCAGCGCCCCCCTCAGTACGAAGCCATCTGATTATTTCGAACGCGAAGCTCAGAAGGAACTGCAGGAGAACCCGGCAATCCCCATCGGTGACACACCAGCCGAGCGGATCGCTGCGATCTACTCGCAGGGCTTGCGGGTCTTCACCACCTTCGACCCCAAAGCTCAGGCGTTGGCCGAGCAGGCGAAACTCGACAATCTGCCCATCGACTCTCGTGGCTTCACGCTCGCCATCGCCACCGTTGACAACCGAAGTGGGGCGGTGCTCGCCATGGTCGGTGGCGATGAATTCACTCGCGAGCAGTTCAATCTCGCCGTCGATGGATTGCGGCAACCGGGCTCATCGATGAAGACCTACGTGCTCGCGGCGATGTTCGAAGCCGGCTACACGCCCTCTGACACCGTGCGAGGCGACAGCCCCTGCAAGTTCGACAATCCCGGCGGTTTCCCTGACCCCTACGAGGTCAAGGGCGGAAGCGGTCGACGTATCTCGCTTTCTGCAGCGACCCGGTCATCGAACAACTGCGCATTCGTTCGTCTCGGCCAAGTGGTCGGCAACGACCAGGTGATCGAAGTGTCCCGGCGTCTCGGTATTTCGACCCCGCTCGATGCAGTCCTTTCACTGCCGCTTGGTTCGAAGGAAGTTCGGGTCATCGAGCAGGCAGCGGCCTATGCCGCGTTCGCCAACGACGGCATCTACAACGCTCCGTGGTACATCGAGCGCATCGAGGATCGCGACGGTGAAGTGATCTACGAGCGTCGCCCAGATGGTCGTCGAGCCGTCACCGTGCAGACCGCCCGCATGATCACCGAAACGCTCGAGGGCAACGTGCGGGGCGGCACCGGCACCAACGCTCGGCTTGCCAATGGCATGCCGGCGGGTGGCAAGACGGGCACCGCTCAGAACTCTGAAGATGCATGGTTCGTCGGGTTCAGTCCGTACATCACCACAGCGGTGTGGATGGGTCACCCCGACGAAAAGATCCCGATGACCGGCATCGCTGGTTGGGGAACGATGTTCGGTGGCAAAGTTCCGGCGATCACATGGGGTCAGTTCAACAACGGCTATCACGAGCTGCTCGAGACCGTCGATTTCGCTGACCCTGAGGGGTACGGGGGCGGTCGATTCCTGAAGGTCGAGGGCGAGACCGATTTCTGCTCCGCCGCCGACGCAGGGGCCGGCAACGTCGGGACGCGGATCGTCACGAACTCTGACGGCAACGAGTGCTATCGGGCAATCACCACGGCCCCACCGACGACCGCTGCATGCCCCGGGGGCGCTGCTCGCGACGAGAACGACGTGTGCCTGCCGCCGCCGCCCCCCACCGCACCACCGGCCACCCCGCCGCCTGCGACTGCTCCACCCGCAACCGCCCCTCCCGCACCTCCACCAGAAGGCGGCTGATGGCTGCTCCGGCCTACGAACAACTCTTGATCGTGCAAGAGCTCGACACCACGATCGACCAGCGCAAGCATCGCATCGCGAACCACCCGACCAAGGTCGAGATCGCAGCGATCGACGAACAGGTTGCTGACGTCGCGGCCACCGTCAGCGAAGTCGAGGCTCGACGACACGATCTGCAACGCGATCTCAAGCGCCTCGCCGACGAGGTCGCCATGATCGACGACAAGCGGGGCCAGATCGACGCAAAGCTCTACGACGGATCCGTCACCGGCACCAAGGATCTACTGGCGCTGCAAGACGAAGCAAAGATGTTGCTCGATCGCAAGACCTCCATCGAGGACGACGAGCTCGAGATCATGATGTCGGTGGAAGAGGTCGAGGCCGAACTCGCCCCGAGCGTTGCCACCCGCGAAGAACTGGCTGCACAGCGAGCTCGGCTCGAAGCAGAGATGACTGCCGATATTGCCGACATCGAGGCCGATCTCGCCATGGTCGAGGGCACCCGGGTCGACGAAGCCGAGGCCGTGCCCGCCGAATTGCTCACACACTACGAACGCCTGCGGATCGACTTCGGAGGCGTTGCTGTAGCCAAGCTGGTCGGGTCGACCTGCGATGGTTGCCACATGTCGTTGTCCGCCATGGCAATCGACAAGATCAAGAAGCAACCCGATGATGCCGTCGTGACCTGCGACGACTGCGGGCGACTGTTGATCCGCTGACTTGCTGATCTGGTTTCTGGTTCTGGCGCCCGTTCTTGTGGCCGAGGTCTTTCGTAGTCCGATGATCGACTACCGGCTCGTCATGTTCGGGGCGGCACTTCCGCTCGCTGAGGTAGTGGTCGGCGTCAATGTCTTGCACACGCTTTTGGGGGCCGTGGTACTGATGGCGGTGGTGATGCTGACCACACAGCATCGACGACTACTGCGTCGTCGACTGCTCGGGGTGCCGATTGGCTTGTTCGTACACCAGGTGCTCGATGGCAGCTGGACGAGAGCCGAGCTGTTCTGGTGGCCGGCCTTCGGCTTCGATTTCGGGCCGAGCACGCTGCCGGAGTTCGATCGTCCCCTCGTGGTCGGCCTGCTGCTCGAAGCGCTCGGCCTTGCCACAGCAGTGTGGGCGTGTCGTCGATACGACTTGGCCGACCCGGCCAAGAGACAGCGGTTGATCCAGACCGGCCAGCTCGATCGGAGCGTTCTCTCATGACGATCTACGTGTGCCGCCACGGCCGAACCGAAGCGAATGCCTCCGGTCTGCTGCTGGGCCGAGCGAATCCACCGCTCGATCAGGTTGGAGCACAGCAGGCGGCGCAAATAGCTGCGGCACTTCCCGCCGGAGCTCGTGTGATCTCGTCACCGTTGCGTCGGTGTGTGCAAACCGCCGAGGCTTACGGGCCCGAGGTCGAGGTCAACGATGCTCTCATCGAACTCGACTACGGCGACTTCGATCTCACATCGATGAGCGAGATCCCTCGAGAGACCATGAACGAGTGGCGATCAGATCCAGATTTCACGCCTCCCAACGGTGAGTCGCTCCAGCAGCTGGCGAACCGGGTCGAGGCCTTTCTCGACGAGCTGAGCAAATCAGCGGGGGATCAAGATGTGGCGATCTTTTCCCATGTCTCGCCGATCAAGGCGTCGGTTGCCTGGGCGTTGGGTGTTGACATCGGCATCTCGTGGCGGAGTCACGTGGCGCAAGCGTCCATGAGCATCATCGAGGTAGGCATGCGGGGGCCATCGCTGCACGCCTTCAACCGGATCGATCACCTGTCCTGATATTGGGTAGATCGACTGGTCGGGTGCCACAGACAGAGGGGATCAGAGAATCTCGCTCTAGTCTTGTGGGTCGCACCCTCTCGTGAACTTTCACGAAGTGATCCGTCACCACCTCAGCGACGAGGTTGACATTCGGGTCGAGCCGACACAAAGGAGCTCCCCATGGGTAAGCAACGTTCAAGCTTCGCCAAATTGCAGCGCGACCGCGCCAAGGCAGCAAAGAAGGCTGCCAAGCAGGCCGCACGCCAGGGAAGCACCGCTGGTGTCGACCCGTTTGGCCCCGCACCGACCGCAGACCTCGATGGAGGCGGCGATGTCGAAGTCCTCGAAGAAGGCACGAGCGTGGTCTCGGACCTGTTCGCTGGCAAGGGTGAGCTTTCGGCCCCTGAGTTGCTTGCGTTGATCGAGACTGTTCACAAGCAGCTCGAGAACGGCGACATCACGCAGGAAGAGTTCGAAGACGCGAAGGTCGAGATCTTCGCTCGTCTGCCGATCGACTGATCTGCCACCACAGCGTCATCGCTGGTCAGAGACCACGTTGACCGCTGTCATCGTGAGTCGTGAGTTGAACGGTTGGTGCTGACCCCGGTCGGTGCCGACCGCTTGCGTTTCGCCTGGGCTGACTGAGTTCTAAGTTGCCGACGGGTAATGGTTCGATTGGATCGATTGCCATTTATTGTGTTTCGGGGCGGTGCAGAGTCACCTCGACAACGGGACAGCTGGCGTGAGCGTAGGGACAACGAGTGACCTGACAAAGCTTCCCAGCGGAGCCATCGGCTCATGGAGCGGCGCGGTTCTGCCGGGATTTGGTGATGTCGCTGCTGCCGACGCTGCGGAACGCATCAGGGAGTCATGCGTGATTGTCCAGGACCCGACCACGGGGCATCTCGGCGCTGCGTTCGGGGGTTCACTCGTACTCGACGGCTCCCCGGGCTCGATTCCTGCGTTGGCTGTCTTGCCGGCGATGTATCCCGAATGGCTGGGCGATCGCAGCTTCGCCGAGACCCACCGAACAAGGTTCGCCTACGTCACCGGCGCGATGGCCAATGGCATTGCAACGACCAAACTCGTGATCGAGATCGCCAGAGCCGGTGGGCTCGGCTTCTTCGGCGCAGCAGGGCTCGACCTTGATCGAGTGGAAGCTGGCATCAGCGAGTTGGCGACCACGCTCGATCCCGAGGGCCTTTCGTGGGGGAGCAACCTGATCCATTCGCCCAACGAGCCGGCGCTGGAAGAGGCGGTGGCCGATCTCTATCTTCGTCGAGGAGTACGAAAGGTCTCCGCCGCTGCCTACATGGGCCTGACGCCATCGATCGTCCGCTACGCATATAGCGGCATCTCGGTCCTGCCTGACGGCACCGTTCATCGCCCCAACATGGTCTTTGCAAAGATCTCGAGGCCAGAGGTCGCCGGGCATTTCATGAGCCCCGCACCCGCAGCGATGCTCGATGCGCTTGTTGCAGCGGGCAAGCTCACCGCCGATGAGGCAACGCTGGCGGCAACGTTGCCGGTCGCCGAGGACTTCACCGTCGAGAGTGACAGCGGCGGTCACACCGACAATCGCCCACTGGCACCGCTGTTCTCGGCCATCCAGTCCGTTCGCGACGAGCGACAAACGACCTTTGGCTACACCCGCCCGATCAGGCTCGGAGCCGCCGGAGGCATTGCCACCCCTCAGGCGGCGGCGTCAGCGTTTGCCCTGGGTGCGGCCTATGTCCTCACCGGCACGGTCAACGAAGCATGTGTCGAGTCTGGGCTGTCCGACGCAGGCCGTCAGATGCTCGCCGCCGCCGATGTCGCCGACATCACGATGGCACCGGCCGCTGACATGTTCGAGCTCGGTGTCGATGTGCAGGTGCTGAGTCGAGGCACGATGTTCGCCATCAGGGCCAAGCAGCTCTACCAGTTGTACCGGAGCTACCCGTCGCTCGACGCCATCCCGGCCGACGAAGCAGCAAACGTCGAGCAGAAGATCTTGCAGGCCACCTTCGACGAGTCATGGGCGGCCACTCGTGAGTTCTGGCTCGAACGTGATCCAGCACAAGTCGACAAGGCCGAAGCCGACCCGCACCACAAGATGGCGCTGACCTTCCGCTCGTATCTTGGTCAGTCCAGCCGCTGGGCGAACGCCGGTGTTGCCCACCGCCAGCTCGACTATCAGATCTGGTGTGGCCCAGCGATGGGAGCGTTCAACGCTTGGACCGAGGGTTCCTTCCTGGCATCGGTCGCCGACCGAACCGTGGCCCAGGTGGCGAGAAATCTCTTGGAGGGAGCGGCAGTGGTCACCAGGGCCCAGCAGTTGCGCACCTACGGCCTGCCCGTTCCCTCGCACGTATTCAACTACCGGCCCCGCCCACTCGGGTGACGGGCCCTCCGCTCCACACAGGACGACACATGACGATTGACCAAGAGAATGCCCGACCTCCGCTCGCCGTTGTCGGCGTTTCTGCACTGTTCCCGGGCTCGGTCGACTCGACGGGCTTCTGGTCAGACATCCTGAGCGGTGCCGACCGCATGTCCGCAGTCCCTTCGACGCACTGGCTGATCGACGATCACTACGACGCCGACATGACGGCAACGGACAAGACCTACGGCCGACGTGGCGGGTTCTTGGACCCCGTCGACTTCGATGCGATGGCTTTCGGTATCCCACCAACCGTTGTGCCATCGACCGACACTGCGCAGCTGCTGGCCTTGATCGTTGCTCAGCGCGTGCTCGACGACGCCACGAAAGGCGAGTTCAGCGAATCCGAGCGGGCTCGCACGTCGGTCATCCTCGGCGTGACCTCCGGTCAGGAACTGCTGGGCGCCATGGCCAGTCGAATGAGCCGCCCGCTCTGGCTCCAAGGCATGCGTCGCGCTGGCGTGCCAGAAGATGTGGCGCTTGCTGCCTGCGATCAGATCAGCGATCTCCACCCCGAGTGGACCGAGAGCACCTTCCCTGGCCTGCTCGGCAACGTGGTCGCCGGACGCATCGCCAACCGTCTCGACCTCGGCGGCACGAACTGCGTGACCGATGCCGCCTGCGCATCGTCGTTCTCGGCTCTTTCGATGGCTGCGAACGAGCTGTACCTCGGTGACAGCGACATGGTCATTGCTGGCGGCGTCGACACCATGAACGACATCTTCATGTACATGTGCTTCTCGAAGACACCTGCGCTGTCGAAGTCGGAAGACATTCGACCGTTCTCGGATCAGGCTGACGGCACGATGCTCGGCGAGGGCATCGGGATGGTGGCCATCAAGCGCTTGGCTGATGCCGAGCGCGACGGCAACAACATCTACTGCGTGATCAACGGCGTCGGCTCGAGCTCTGACGGTCGCTCGAAGAGCGTGTACGCCCCGGTCTCGTCCGGACAGGCCCGTGCGCTGTCCAACGCCTATGGCAAGGCTGGCTATGAGCCGAAGACCGTGGAACTCGTCGAGGCCCACGGCACCGGCACGGTGGCGGGCGACGCCGCAGAGTTCGGTGGCCTCGAGCTCGCCTTCAACTCACCCGAGGGCGAGCCAGACCAGTGGTGCGCACTTGGTTCGGTGAAGAGCCAGATCGGCCACACCAAGGCGGCTGCTGGTGCCGCCGGGCTATTCAAAGTGATCATGGGCCTGCACCACAAAGTGCTTCCCCAGACCGCCAAGATCGACAAGCCGAACCCCCAGCTCAACCTCGAGACGTCTGCCTTCTACCTGAACACGCGCTCTCGGCCGTGGGTGCGCGGTGCCGATCACGAGCGGCGCGGATCGGTCAGTTCGTTCGGTTTCGGTGGCTCCAACTTCCACGTGGCGCTGTCGGAATACACCGGCGAGGGAGTCAAGGCGCCACGGCTCCGTCCACGCCAGAGTGAGCTCGTTGTGCTCTGCGGCACTGACGGCGCCGATGTGATTGCCCAGGCCAAGGGCCATCGGGCCGCCGCTACCGCCGCCGGCTACCTCGGCTGGCTGTCGTCAACGAGCCAAGGTGAGTACGAAGCAGGTGCAGGCGCACGTCTTGCCCTGTTGGCCGCCGACGAGGCTGAACTGATCACGAAGCTCGATGATGCGATCGCCCTCATCGAGAAGAACCCAGATGCGGCATTCTCGACGCCGGGGCAGACCCACTTCGGTGTCGGCCCGACTGCAGGCGAGGTCGGCTTCGTGTTCCCCGGCCAGGGCAGTCAGTACCTGTTCATGGGCGACGAAGTCGCCATGGGCTACGAGGCTGGTATCGAGCCGTGGGACCTCGCAGCTGAGCTGGAATGGGCTGACACTCCTCTGCACAACGTCGTGTTCCCTCCGCAGTCGTTTGCTGAGGACGCAGAGAAGCGTCAACTCGAATTGCTGACCGCAACGCAGTGGGCTCAGCCCGCAATCGGGGCAACGAGCCTTGGGTTGCTCGGGATGCTCACCTCGATCGGTGTGGTGCCATCTGCTGTCGGCGGTCACAGCTTCGGCGAGATCATCGCATTGCACGCAGCGGGAGCGTTGTCGGCCAGAGACGCCATGCGAGTGGCGGTTCGGCGCGGTGAGCTGATGGCCGAAGCGGCTACGTCACCGGGGGCGATGACCGCTGTGGCCAAGCCCATTGCAGAGGTTCGGGCCATCGTCGACGCCTCGGGGCTCGACGTCGTGGTGGCCAACCACAACACGCCCACCCAGGTCGTGCTCTCTGGCCCGACCGACGCCATCGAAGCCATCGAAGCCAAGCTCGGCGAAGCCGGCATCACGGCCAAGCGCCTGTCGGTGGCAACGGCGTTCCACTCACCCGTGGTCAGCGGCGCCAGCGGTGCATTCTCCGACTACCTCAAGGGCATCGACTTCGACGCTCCGCTGGTGCCGGTGCTTGCCAACGAAACTGCCGCCCCATACCCAGCTGACGTCGCTGCGATTCGCAGCCAGCTGGGTCGTCAGCTCGCAAACCCCGTCCGTTTCGTCGAGATGATCGAGGCCATGCACGACAACGGCACCCGGGTGTTCGTCGAAGTCGGCCCCTCGTCGGTCCTCAGCGGTCTGGTCAAGAAGATCTTGAAGGGTCGAGACCACACGATGGTCAGCCTCGACAACAAGAAGGGTTCGAGCCTCGCGGCGTTCTTCGGTGGCGTCGGTCAATTGGTCGCCAGCGGGGTACCAATGGACCTCTCCGCTCTTTGGAGCGACTACGGCAACTCGGCCAACCCGCACGACCGAGTGCAACCCAAGCTCGCCATTCCGCTCGACGGCGCCAACAGTGGCGCTCCGTACCCACCACAAGACCTGAGCGAGCTCGTCGGCCCGAACGCCGCCGCTCCCGTCGCTCCGGCTGCCGCCGCTCCCGTCGCTCCGGCTGCCGCTGCGACGCCCGCTCCTGCTGTTTCGAACGGCGCTGTTTCGAACGGCGCTGTACCCGCACCCGTCCACCAACTCACACCGACTGCTCCTATGACTGAACCCATCGCACCTGCTCCACTCCTTCCCGTTGCCTCCGCCCCGATCGCTCCCGGGCCGATCGCTCCCGGTGTTCTGGGTGCCTATCAGTCGGTCCAGGAACAGACAGCTCGAGCTCATTCTGACTACATGGCCACCATGGCCCAGGTGCACTCGGCGTTCCTGGCCACATCGCAACAGAGCATCATGCTGCTCGGTCAGCTCGCAGGTGGCAACGCTTCGGTGGCACCTGCTCCGGTGGTGTTGCCGGCGCCCGCCGCACATGCGGCCGTCCCCGCACCGGCGGCCCCGGTCGCTCCTGCTCCTGTCGCCGTCGCTCCTGTAGCGCCCGCGCCGGTAGCGCCTGCTCCGGTTCTGCAGGCCTCGGCTCCAGCACCCGATGCGGCACCTCCCGCTCCCGCACCTGCTTCGGGGGCTGATGTGGATGTGATGGCGTTGTTGTTGGCTGTGGTGGCCGACAAGACGGGGTATCCGTCGGAGATGTTGTCGATGGAGATGGAGCTCGAGGGTGATCTCGGGATCGATTCGATCAAGCGAGTCGAGATTTTGTCGGCGATGCAGGACGAGGTGCCGTCGTTGCCTGAGGTTGATACCGGGGTGATGGCGGAGTTGGTGACGTTGGGTCAGATCGTGGAGTACATGGCTGGGCAGATGGATGCGTCTGCCACCAACGGCGCCGAGTCAGCTGCTGGTTCAACATCTGGAACCGTCGACCGCTACACACTCGAGGCGGTCCACGCCCCAAAAGCTGAAGCCCCGATGACGGGGCTCGCTGAAGGCAATGTTCTTGTCACCAACGATGAAAACGGCGTTGCCGCTGCGTTGGTCGAGTCGCTGAAAGCACACGGCTTCGACGCCGATGTGGTCGACGCTGTTCCCGCCGGCGGTGCCAAGAATGTCATCTTCCTTGGTGGCCTGCGCAACGTGGGTTCGATCGACGAGGCAGTCGCGATCAATCGGGAAGCGTTCGACGCAGCTCGGACTTTTGCCGCTGGTGCCCCCAACGGCGGCACCTTCGTCACTGTCTCTGACCTCGGCGGCACCTTTGGCCTCGGCGATTCGGGCCCTGCTCTGGGTGAGAACGGCCACTCGCTGAGCGCTTGGAGCGGGGGCTTGAGCGGCCTCGCCAAGACTGCTGCCCTGGAGTGGCCAATGGCAACCGTGCGCACACTCGATGTCGAGCGTGGCGGACGAGATGCCTCCACCATCGCCGCGGCACTGGTGAGCGAACTCACCAGCGGCGGCGCCGATCTCGAGATTGGTTTGGGTGCCGACGGACACCGGGTCACGATGGCCAGCACCAGAACAGCGGTCGAGCCTGGAGCGCTGCCGATTGATCACCGTGACGTCATCGTCGTGTCAGGCGGCGGTCGCGGCGTCACCGCAGCAACCATGATCGAGCTTGCCTCGGCATCAAAGGCAACTTTTGTGTTGCTCGGCCGCTCGGCTCTCACCTCCGAACCGACCGCAGCAGCCGGGATTGCCGACGATGCTGGCTTGAAGCGAGCGCTGCTCGAGACAGCCAAAGCCACAGGAGCGGCAATCACTCCTGGCGAACTCTCGTCCAACGTGTCGAAGATCTTGGCCAACCGCGAAATTCAGGCCACCGTGGCGGCCATCCAAGCCGCCGGAGCCAGGGCCACGTACCGGTCGGTCGACATCACTTCGACCGACGCTGTCGTCGAGGAGCTCAGCAACATCCGTGCCGAGTTCGGCCCGATCACTGGGCTGGTTCACGGCGCAGGAGTTCTGGCTGACAAGCTCATTGCAGACAAGACCAACGAACAGTTCGATCGGGTGTTCAACACCAAGGTCGCCGGCCTGCGAGTGCTGCTCGATGCCACCGCAGCCGATCCGCTCAAGCTGCTCTGCCTCTTCTCGTCAGTGGCAGCACGAACGGGCAACAACGGCCAGTCCGACTACGCCATGGCAAATGAAGTACTCAACAAGGTTGCTGCAGCCGAGCGTCGCCGTCGTGGTGACACCTGCGTGGTGAAATCGCTCGGTTGGGGACCGTGGGAGGGCGGCATGGTCAGCCCCGGTCTCAAGGCCCACTTCTTGTCGATGGGTATCGAACTCATTCCGCTCGATGCTGGCGCCAAGACGTTGGTCGCCGAAATCGCCAGCCCACAACGTGACGATGTCGAGATCGTTCTCGGCGGCGGTGTTCTCCCCGACAGCAGCCGGGCGTGACAGGGCCAGACCTCGTGAACAACTTCGAACCAATTGCCGTGGTGGGGCGCGCGTGCGTGCTGCCCGGTGCTGACAGCCCAGAAGCGCTTTGGCAACAGGTGGTGGCTGGCAACGACCTCGTGTCGACCGTGCCCGCTGATCGATGGGGAATCTCTGCAGACAATGTGCTGTGCGAGGGCCCCGAGGACAGCACCGATCGAACGTGGAGCGATCGAGGCGGCTACGTCCGTGGCTTCGACGAACGCTTCGACCCCAGCGGATTCGGTCTGCCTGCTGAGGAGATTCTGGCTCTCGACCCGGTCTTCCAATGGACGTTCCACACCGCCCGAGAAGCGCTGCGAGACGCCGGGCGCGAAGGAGCGGGCGAAAGAGTCGGTGCTGTGTTCGGCAATCTGTCGTTCCCATCGGCTTCGATGGCCGCCTTCACCCAGGCGACTACGATCGAAGGCCTCGACGGCTACGGGGTGCAAGCCCTCGCTGCTGCCGGTATCGCCACACCCGATCCTCGAAACCGATTCACCTCTGGCCTGCCAGCGCTGCTCCTGGAACAGGCACTCGGCTTGGCTGGGGGAGCGATGGCGCTCGACGCAGCGTGTGCCAGCAGCCTCTACGCCATCAAGTTGGCGTGTGACCGGTTGCAGAGTGGTGAGGTCGATCTCATGTTGGCGGGAGCAGTCAACTCCGCCGATGACCTCTGCATCCATCTCGGCTTCGCTGCGCTCACGGCGTTGAGCCGGACGGGGCAATCGAGGCCATTCAACGCTGGTGCCGACGGTCTGGTCCCGGCCGAGGGTTGCGGTTTCGTAGCCTTACGGCGTTTGGACGACGCACTCACCGACGGCGACACGATCCACGGCGTTCTGCGTGGGGTCGGGCTCTCCAATGACGGCCGAGGCCGCGGCATGTTGGTTCCTTCCAGCGATGGGCAGAGACGAGCCATGGCATCGGCGCTCGCCATGTCGGGGCTGGCCTCCAGCGATGTGTCGCTGATCGAGTGTCACGCCACCGGGACAACGGTCGGCGACGCCACCGAGGTCGAATCCACCGCAGCGGTCTATGGCGGCGGCCGAGCGTCAGGTGATCGCCTACCGATTGGTTCACTGAAGTCGAACATGGGCCATCTGATCACAGCTGCCGGTGTTGCTGGGTTGATCAAGGTCCTCGAGGCAATGAAGCACGAAACTCGGCCTCCGACGTTGCACGTCGACGAGCCGCTGACAGCGATTGCCGATTCGCCCTTCCGACTGCTGGCCGAGGCCGAGCCGTGGGAGCGGCCTGATGGCGGAGCGCTTCGAGCTGGCGTGTCAGCGTTCGGGTTTGGTGGCAACAATGCGCACCTCATCGTCGAAGAGTCACCAACCAATGATCGGCCGTTCGTCCCGAGCGAGTTGTCACGACCAGTGGCGGATGCATCGATTGCGATCGTAGGGATCGGCGTCGCCGCCGCCGCTGCGTCAGATCGACCCGCCTTCGTGCAGGCGCTGTTGGGGAACGAACCTCGGCTGGACGAGACCGGCGAGGGACGCTTCGATTCGATCGACCTTCAGCTCAAGCGTCAGAAGTTCCCGCCCAATGATTTGAAGAAGTCCCTTGGTCAGCAGCTTGCAATGTTGCAGGTCGCCGATGAGGCGCTGGCCGATGTTGCGTCGATCCCAAATGCTACGACCGGCGTCTACGTCGGTATGGGCACCGACCCCGAGGCCGCCCGCTTCGGCACTCGTTGGCGCCTGGCCACGATGGCAGCTGAATGGGGACAAAGCGATGCGTGGCTGGCCGAGGCACGAAACGCTGTTGGTCCGGCACTCGATGCCGCTGGCGTGCTCGGCACCATGCCGAACATCGTCGCCAACCGGCTGAACAGCCAGTTCGACCTCGCCGGTCCCAGCTTCACCGTCAGTTCCGAAGAACGCAGCGGTATCGACGCTGTTCGCCTGGCAGCCCGAGCTCTGGCCAGGCGCGAGATCGACGCTGCGTTGGTCGGTGCATCCGATCTGTCGTGCGACCCCGTCCATCGTGCAGCCGCGGCTGAGATCTTGGCCGCTGACCGCCAGGTTCCTGGCGACGCCGCCGCCGTGCTCGTGCTGAAACGTCTCGATGACGCCACCCGCGACGGCGACACGATCTATGCCGTGATCACCGGTGATGACGGTGAAGAACGACCGGCGGCGACCATGCGACTCGGCCTGGACCCAGCGGCAACTCCGTTGACGCCGTTGTTCGGCCACGCCCACGCTGCGTCGGGGATCATTCATGTCGCGGCCGGCGCACTGCTTCTGCATCATCGCCGCTGCATCGGCGGCGCGCCGCTGTTGGCATCCCACACCGCCAGCGGAAGTGGGCTCGCCGCCGATCTCGGCCCTCGCACAGTCGATGTGGCCATCGATCCCATGGAGGCCGCCAGCTCCGGTCACCTCAGACTGGTCGAGTTCGCCCCGGCCGAATCGCCCGCCCAGTCCAGGACAGACGGCGTGCCTGCGCTGCGCGTGTTCTCCGGGGCTGATGCCTCTGAGGTGTTGGCGAATGTCTCGGCTCATCAGGAGTCTGACATTGGTCCGGCCCGCCTCGTGATTGTCGCAGCGAACGAAGAACAACTCAGCGATCGAATGCTGAAGGCGAAAGCTCACATCGAGGAAGGTCGACCAGCCGGACTTGGTGTTCATTTTCGCTCGGCGCCGCTCGATGGCGAGATCGCCGCTGTCTTCACCGCCGCCGGTGCTGCATATACGGGTATGGGGGTCGATCTCCTGGCAGCGATGCCAGAGCTGGCCACACCGTCGTCCCAGCGCTTCCCGCTGGGTGAGGTCGCCGACTGGGCGTATGGCGACAGCGCTCACGAGCCGACCCCGAACGACTATCTCTGGGGCACCGCGCTGCTCAGCCAAGCGCACGCTGTGCTCACCCGCAAGGTGCTCAGCATCACCATGAATGCCGCCATCGGCTACTCATCTGGCGAGAGCAACAGCCTCTATGCCTTCGATGTGTGGCGCGACATGGACGCCATGCGAAACGAAATCGATGCCAGCGGGATGATGGATCGTGAACTCGGCGTCGAGTTCGCTGCCGTTGCTCGTGCATGGGGAGTGGACGCTGTCCGCTGGTCGGTCTGGAACGTCCTCGCTCCGGTTGCCGAAGTGCAGTCGCTGGTGGGCCATGAGCCCAGAGTTCACGTTGCGATCATCAACACCGCCACTGATTGTGTGATCAGTGGCGACAGCGAGGCGTGCCAGCGCATCGTCGAACTCGTCGGTCGTCCACGATGTGTGAAGGTCGGCTACGAGCTGGCGTGTCACACGCCGGAGGTCGCAGCAACGTTCCATCAGCCGTGGGTCGACATTCACACCCGTGCCGTCACGCCAGCGCCCGGCGTTCGCCACTACTCGAACGGTTGCGCCGGAGCGTACGACGTCAGCTCCGCTCGCTGTGCTGAGGTGATCACGGCCCAAGCCGAGAACACGATCGACTTCCCAGCCACGATCAGGTCGGCGTATGCCGATGGTGTCCGGATCTTCATCGAGCACGGCCCGGCCGGTGCGTGCACCAACTTCATCCGAGACATCCTTTCTGACCGTGACGGTGCAGCGAGTGATGTGCTCGCCGTGCAACTCGATCGTAAGGGAGCCAGCATCGAGCAACTCTTTGATGCTGCAGCCGCTTTGGTTGCTGCCGGGGTCGCCGTCGACCATCACACCCTGACCGAGCGGCTCACGCCATGCGCCCCGGACCTCGCAGACCCCGGGCCGATCCTCTCCCTGGCCGCCCACCCGACACCCGTCACGCTTCCTCCTCGCCGAACAGAACTCGAAGAATCACTTCCGATGCACCAAGTCATGGCCCCTGCCCCCGTTCTCCCGCCTGTTGGCAACCGGCCAAACGAACCGATTGTGGTCGTGGCCAAAGCTCCGGTGCAGGACGTGCCGATGCCGCCAGTGGTGGCAAACGGGCACGTTCGGGCTGCGCCGGTGCATGACGTTGCTGCTGTGATCCAGCAGCAGATGGCGGCCATCACCCAGATCCACAACCAGTTCCTGGCCGACCAGGCCGCGATGCAGCAGACGTTCTTGGCCTCGACGATCGGCTCGCTCAGCAGCTTGCCAACGACGAGCTTGCCAACGGCTGGCGATAGTCCGGCTGTGGCACCGGCTGGCGATAGTCCGGCTGTGGCACCGGCGTTCGAGCCGGCGCCGGTTGCGCCGATCGAGCCAGCGGTTGACGTCGCTCCCGCAGTGGTCGAGGTCGCTGCGAATCCAAGTGAGCCCGAGCGCACGGTTCCATCAGGGCCCCGTTGGAACAAGGACGAGTTGGAGATTCACTCGTCTGGCAAGATCTCGGAGATCTTCGGCCCGATGTTCGAGCCGCAGGACGGGTTCGAGCTCCAGTGCCGCATGCCCGAGCCGCCGCTGCTTCTCGCCGACCGAGTCACCGGCATGGTGGCAACGGCGGGCAAACTCGGGCAGGGAACGATCTGGACCGAGACCGATGTCGAGGCTGGGGCCTGGTACCTCAACGAGGGGTACATGCCCGCCGGCTTCATGATCGAGTCCGGCCAGGCCGACCTCATGCTCATCAGTTACATGGGCATCGACCTGCTGAACCTCGGGGCTCGCTCGTACCGCTTGCTCGGTTGCACGTTGACCTACCACGGCGATCTTCCGTCGCCGGGAGAAACCCTCGAATACGAGATCCGCATCACGGGCCATGCCAAGCACGGCGACATCCGCCTGTTCTTCTTCGAGTACGACTGCATCGTCGACGGCCAGCCTCGCCTCACGGTTCGTGACGCCCAAGCGGGCTTCTTCACCTCGGCTGAACTGGAAGACGCGCTCGGCGTGCTCTGGACGCCGGAGGACACCATCGACGAGCTCTCGCCGACCGACCGGGTCGATGGCCCGGCGATCGTGTGCACGAAGCAGTCGTTCACGCAGCAAGAGGTCATGGCGTTCAGCGAAGGTCGGGCGCTGGAGTGCTTCGGCCCCGGCTTCGAGTGGACTGAAACCCACACCCGGACACCAAAGATCCAGTCAGGGCCGCAGCTCTTCATCGACGAGGTCACTGCGTTCGATCCGACGGGTGGTCCGTGGGGCCGCGGCTTCATGCGATGTGAGACCAAGGTCAACAACGACGACTGGTACTTCGACGGTCACTTCAAGAACGACCCCTGTATGCCGGGCAACTTCATGGTCGAGGCCTGCATCGAGGCCATGTCGCTCTATCTCGCAGCGCTCGGCCACACGGCCAAGCGGGATGGCTGGCGGTTCCAACCGCTTCCCGAACAACCATTCGAGCTGAAGTGTCGAGGCGAGATCAACCCCGAGGCCGACCACGTTGCCTACGAGCTCCATGTGGCCGAAGTGTGGGACGGACCGCACCCGACGGTCATCTGCGATGTCCTGGGGTTCGTCGATGGCCGTCCCGGGTTTCACGCCCATCGCATCGGTGTCGAGCTGGTGCCGAGCTGGCCGCTCACGTCTCGACCAGAGATCTACAAGGGTGTGCAAGAGCCGGTCCCGGTCGCCACCGACAGCGAGGGTTTCCCGTTCGACTGGAAGGCCATGATCTCGTGTGCTTGGGGCCGTCCGTCGGAAGCATTCGGATCGATGTACGAGATGTTCGACGGCACTCGTCGTTCACCCCGGCTGCCCGGCGAGCCCTATCACTTCATCAGTAGAATCACGAAGATCGTCGGTGACCTCGATGTCTGTGAAGCGGGCATGGAGATCGAGTGCGAGTACGACATTCCCGCCGACGCCTGGTACTTCGACGAGAACGGCATCGAGACGATGCCCTACGCCGTGCTGCTCGAGGCTGCCCTGCAGCCGTGTGGCTGGGTGGCCTCGGCCATTGGCTCGGCCACCGGAGTCGATGATGACCTGTTGTTCCGCAATCTCGACGGCACCGCAACCCAACACGGCGAGCTCACCCGCACGTCGGGAACACTCACCACGAAGGTCAAGCTGAAGAGTGTGTCGCGGGCGGGTGGCATGATCATCGAGGGCTTCGATGTCGAGTGCTTCCTCGGTGCCACGCTGGTGTATTCGATGACCACCGTGTTCGGTTTCTTCCCGCCCGAGGCGTTCGAAGACCAAGTCGGGTTACCCATTCTCGGTGTCAACCAGGCTCGACTCGATGCTCCAACGACCGAGACGATCGATCTGACCACAAGGCCCGGTCGCTACTGCGACGGGTCAGCTCATCTTCCCGAGCCCATGCTGTTGATGCTCGATCGGGCCGGGCACAGCCGAGGAGCGGGTGAAGCCGGCCTCGGCATCGTGCGAGGAGAGAAAGACGTCGACGTATCGGAGTGGTTCTTCAAGGCCCACTTCTTTCAGGACCCCGTGCAACCCGGTTCGCTCGGGATCGAAGCGCTCCTTCAACTCCTGCAGTTCTACATGCTCGACACCGGCATGAATGAGGGCCTGATCGAGCCGCACTTCGAACCAATCCAGATCGACAACGCGATGTCGTGGAAGTACCGCGGGCAGGTCACGCCCGAGAACACGTTGATCACGTCGACGATGGAGATCACCGAGGTCGGTAGCGACGCTGCCGGCCCATTCGTGATCGGGACCGGCTCGCTCTGGTGCGACGGACTGCGAATCTACGAAGTCGAGAACATGGGCATGCGGCTCGTCTCGAGCAATCCCGTCGGGCCGTCATCGATGGCATCGGTCGAGGTCCCGTTGGCCGAGGTCAAAGAGCGGATGTCCCAATACTGGCAGCAGGAACGGCAGACCCCAGCCAAGTGGCTCATCGAAGATCTCTTCGACGGTTTGACCGATCGCTACGTCAACAGTGTGCGGTTGCCGGCGGCGTCGACACTGGACGATCTTCGGGGCAGGCCGGCGATCTACCTCGGTAACCACCAGGTGCAGATCGAATCGCTGGTCGTGTCCAACCTGCTTCCCGCCCTGACTGGCGTGCCCATGACCACCGTGGCGCACATGAAGCATCGTCATCGCTGGATCGGACAGGCCATCGCCGCGGTTGATTCCTACCCAGGTTCTGCTGGCCCGGCCCAGATCGCCTACTTCGATCAGGCCGAGCCCGAGACGATGTTCGAGCTGGTCAACGATGTGCGTTCGAAGATGGCGGTGGGCAAGCATTCGTTCTTCGTTCACGCCGACGGCACTCGATCGCAGAGTTCGCGCGACGTTACGCACAAGGTCAGTTCGGTGTTCATCGATCTTGCAATCGAGATGGGCGTCCCGATCGTTCCCGTGCGTTTCAGCGGCGGGCTGCCCGTCGAGCCCATCGACGGGAAGGCCGAGGTTCCGACCGGACACGGCACGCAGGATTATTGGATCGGCGAGCCGATCGAGCCCGAGTTGTTGGCCTCGCTTCCGATGAAGGAACGGACCGCTCACGTCGTGGGGGCGATCAACACGCTCGGTGGGACGAATGCCAACGAGCGCCCCAACCCCGGCGATGCCGCCTTCGCTGCCAGGGTCGCCGATCACCAGGGACGAACGGGCGTGTCCGAAGTGTTCGCCGCCATGTGGGAGGTGCTCGAGGACTGTGAGGATGCGAGCGACGAGACGATGTTGCTGCGAGAGGCGATGTACACGGGGGCATACGAATCAGACTCGACCGAGCGAGGGGAGTGGCTCGATCTCTTGGCCTCACTGTTGCTGGGCCGTCGTAATGACTCGATGGCCGTGGTCGTGCTCAGCGCACCTTCGCATCCGCAACTCACCGACCACGTCGTCGACGGCGTGGTCGTGGTTCCCGTTGTCTACGCCCTGGAGTGGATGATGCGAGCAGCGGCAGCCTGTCGGCCCGATCTGTCGCTGGACGAAGTGGCCGAAATCAAGGTGCTGAAGGGGATCACGCTTCCTGGATTCCTCGATGGCGAGGCCACGAAGTTCGAAGTGGTGTGTGAATCCGTAGAGGAAGCGGACGGTCGTGAAGTTCTCCTCGTTCGACTGTCTGGTGGGGGGCGACCGCACTACTCGTGCCGAGCGGTCATGACGGCCCAGCGATCTGCACAGCCAGCAGCGGTCGACCTTCACGCTTCCTCTCCGGCGACCGGTCCGGTTCCATACAGCCGGTCATCGCTCTTCCACGGGCCTTCGTTCCGCGTGCTCTCCGGGTTGGGAGCGATGGACGATCACGGCGCATCGGCGACCGCCATTGGTGTGGTCGACAAGGAGTGGCCGAGTGAACCGTGGATCAGCGACCCTGCCCTTGCCGATGGTGGACTTCAGTTGGCGCTGCTGTGGACCGAGCACATGGTCGGTCGGCGGTCGTTGCCGACCAGCATCGGCGGTGTGGTCATCTACGCTTCGCCTGCCCCGGGTGCGTTCCGCATCGTGCTCACCGCAAAGGACTCAACGCAGATGAAGTCTCGATGCGACGTCGATTTCGTGGATGCTGATGGGGTCACCGTGTGTCAGCTGATCGATGTGGAGACCCACACCATCGGCTCGGCGTGACCACGCACGATCTTTGGTTGCAGCCAACCTCGCCCGCATCAGTGCAGTGGGCTGAGCATCACGCTGGCGTCCTCGACGATGACGAAGCCCAACGGTGGAAGCGATATCGCCGACAGGACAGTCAGGACCTGTTCCTCGTTGCTCACGTTGCAACGCGTTTCGTGCTGTCTCACTACGAGACGCCCGCACCGGGGGAGTGGGCGTATGAAAAGAGTGAGAACGGTCGGCCGGAGATCGCCGACGGGCCTCCCGGGCTGCGATTCAACATCTCGCACACCGAGGGAATGGTGGCTGTGCTGGTGCACGGCGAGCGAGACGCTGGTGTCGACGTCGAGTCCCCGTGGCGCAAGACCGACATCACGAGCGTGTCGAAGCGCGTGTTCACCGAACGTGAGCGGTCGGCCATGTTGGCGCTGCCGGAGGAAGAACAGGCCGCCCGCTTCTACCAGCTGTGGACATTGAAGGAGTCTTTCATCAAGGCCAAGGGCAAGGGGTTCGCCATGCCGCTGTCGAAGTTCGGTTTCTCCATCGGCGACGACGGCTCGATCGCCTTCTCTTGTGACCCCGCTCTCGACCCCGATGCGACCAAGTGGGGCTACTCCACCACCTGGTCAGAGGCCGGCCACGTGGTGTCGGTGTGTGCACACGGGACCGACGCCGAGCCAACGCTGCGCTCGCTCGACGTCTCGTTGTAGTGTTCGCCGCTGATGGCAGAGCTCCTGAGAACCAAGCGGATCACTAGAGCCATCGGGGCCGAGGTCCACAATGTCGGGGTCGAGGGTGCGAATCTTCGTGATTCGGCCACGATCGACCAACTCCACGCTGCTCTGATGGAACATCAGGTGTTGGTGATGCGTGACGCTCACCTCGCACCCGCTGCCATGGCCGCGCTCGGTCGTTCACTCGGCGAACTGGGCGCTCGTCACCACAGTTACACCACTCACCCAGACTGCGACGATGTCGTGGTACTCGACTGGCACGGCGACATGTTGCCCGACGCTGCAGAGTGGCACGCCGACATGACGTACAAGCCAGTCGGGCCCTTCGCTTCGATCCTGCAGGCGGTGATCGTGCCGCCAACCGGTGGCGACACCCTGTGGGCCAATCTCTACGCGGTCCATGATGCTCTCGACCCAGGTTTGCGGGCCGACCTCGAGAAGCTCGAAGCCGTGCACGACATGGGCGCGTTCCGCACCCCGGCGTATCGCTCTGGTGGTAACGCAGGCATCGACGAAGCAATCGTGGCCGCCGGATCAGCCGTGCACCCCGTGATTGCTCACCACCCGGTTACCGGGCGCCCCTACCTCAACGTGAGTGAGTCGTTCACGCGTTTCGTGATTGGCGTGAGCGCGCCTGACAGCGCGCGAATGCTCACGATGCTGTTCGACCTGATCAATCGACCAGAATTCCACATGCGCCTGCGCTGGGAGCCCGGCACGCTCACCATCTGGGACAACCGAGCCACCCAGCACTACGCCGTGGCCGACTACCTACCCGACCGCCGTGTGATGCACCGCGTCGCCGTCGCCACCGACGCCCGCGCCTGAGCGATTCCCAACCGTTCTGCGGAACACAGCACTCACTTCTGAGGCTCACGTGCCGCAGAACGAGTGGTTTGGGTGGGTGAGTTGGCCTGTAAGCGGGGTTCTGTCGCTCACTTGGTTCTGTAAACCGTCTCACCGGCCTTTTCGTTCTCTGGCCAGGGGAAATGCTTGAGATGACCATACACCATGCAACGCTAAGATACGATGGTTATCTACGAACTCGTTGCACGGTCCGTTGCACGAGACGCTTCGAAGGGGCATCAAATGGGGTCAGTGCAGAAGTGGAAGGGCAAGCGATTCCGGGCCCACTGGCGCGACCCTGAGGGGAAGAGCCACTCCAAGGTGTTCGAGTACAAGGCCGATGCGCTGGCACACGTCGACCAGATGGAAGCCGACGTCGAGCGCGGCACCTACCTGACAAGAGCCGAGCGCACGATGACGTTGGGGGAATACACCGTCGAACACTTCCTGCCCGCTCAGCGTTGGCGCCCTAGCACCCGAGAGCAGTACGACTCGCACTGGCGCAAGCACATCAAGCCGAGATGGGCGGACGTGTCGATGGCCGCCATACGTCGATCTCATGTTCAAGGCTGGGTGAACGAACTGGCAGCAGGGGACGGGAAGAAGCGCAAGGCGCTCGCGCCGGCCACCGTTGAGGCCGTCTATCGCCGGTTTGTGTCGATTGTCCACTCAGCCCAGCTCGACGGGATTCTGCAAGACTCGCCATGCCGCCGGATCGTTCTACCGAAGCGCACGAAGGCTCAGAGCACCCTTCACGTTCCGACCAGCGACGAAGTGCAGGCGTTGGCCGACAACGTGGGGGAGCGGTACACAGCGCTTGTGTGGACATGCTCGCTTCTCGGACTTCGACCGAGCGAAGCGACTGGCATTACCCTCGAGCGTCTCAACTTCCTGAAACGCGAGTTGCTCATCGACCGGCAGCTCATCACGAGCGCAGGCGCTGGCGTCACCTTCGGCCCGCCGAAGACAGCTGCAGGCCATCGGACTCTGACGCCCCCGACCCAGCTGCTCGACATGATCGCAGTGCACATCGAACGCTATGGAACAGCCGAGCTCGAGCTGGGTGCAACACTTGTGTTCACCACCCGCACCGGGTCACCGATCCGCAGGAACTCACTCTCCGACGTCTGGCGCCGAGCCGCCGCCGCCATCGACCTCCGCCCCGAACTGCGCGGGTGGCACTCGCTCCGTCACTACGGCATCACCCGGCTGATCGCCTCTGGTGTGAACCCTGACTACGTGCGACAGTTCGCCGGTCACGAGTCACTGAGCGAAACGCTCGACGTGTACTCCGGTTGGTGGCCATCAGACGCCGAAGAGGCATCGGATGTACTCAGCGCTGCTCTCAGCGAACTGGCGGCAGGGCAGTGACTGACATCGGCGACCGCAAGCTCGAAGACGTCCTCGAACCTCGATACATCTTGGTCCTGATTTGCCAATGGTGTGGAGGGAAGACCGGCCGTATAGGAGGAAGGCCGCCCGACGAGTGGGCTCTTGAACTCCACTCCAATCGTTCCTACGTGCCGGAACCGTTCAAGGGTGCCGACCGGATGGTGACGAGTGTCGTAAGTCTCGCAGATCTGCTTCGCCCAAGGCCGAAAGCGTCCCTCCATATGAGCTACTGGACAGACTGTCCGAAGTGCTCCAACGCCACCTGTTGGCTCGGTGACAACGCCCCTGCGATCCGCGAAGCGATTCGGAAGCGGCAGGCCGTGCTGGCGTTAAAGCCGGACTCGATGTGGAAGTCAGCGAAACGCGAGGACTATCGCAGACAAGAGTGACAAAGCGTGCTACTGTCTGTTCAAACTTAGCCGTGGCCATCCGGACATCTGGGAACCCTGAGCAAGAGGCAGCAGGGAACGGAACCTCAAGAGGTTCAACCCATGCCGTCCCAGAAGGACCGCCCCCGCTATGCGACAAAGGCCGAACTGGCCCTGAGATATAGCCTCAGCGAACGCACCATCGAGAAGTGGACGCAGCAACGGAAGATTCCGTTCGTTCGCCTCAGTGCTCGATGTGTTCGGTACGACATCGCAGCACTCGACGCGATGATGGAAGAGAACACGGTGCCTGTAGGCGGCACCGGCCGCAAGGCGGTGTCCGATGCTGCCTGACCAAAACGGAAGAGGCCGCCCCGGCAGGCGGCCCCATCAAGTCGTTACCCACGACCTCACTCCCACGAGTGTAGCCGCCGATGACTTCACCGTCTCCGTGCTTCGCGGTGCCTACTGGCAACTGTCGATGGCTGAAACCGAGCTATGCGCCGAGTGCGTGACCGCTCGCCGCCACCCCGACAGCCAGTTCTGTACTGGCTGCTTAGGTGCTGGAGCTGGAGACGTCGGGAGCGCAGCATGAAGCACAAGATCGCTCTCGACTTGTTCCGTGCTGGCTGGCATCCGATGCCGCTGCCATCCGGCCAGAAGTTCCCACCACCCACCGGTCGCACTGGCGCCGAAGGGGTCGACCTCACCGCCGAAGAGATCACCGCCGAACGATGGGACGGCAACATCGCGACACGTTGCCCCGAGTACGTCATCGGCATCGACGTCGACAACTACGACGACAAGAGCGGAGCCGAACACCTCACCGACTTCGCCGAAGCCAACCAGCTCCCCGAGCTCGAGCCGACATGGGTCTCATCGTCCAAGCCGCCACCATCGGGCATCTACTGGTACCAACACCCGACAGGCGCCCGACTCGCTGGTGCTCCAGTTCCCGGCGTCGAGATCATTCAGCGCCACCACCGCTACGCCGTCGTGCACCCGTCCGTTCACCCGAACGGCAACACCTACCAATGGTCAACCCCCGGCGGTGTGCAGTCGGCGCTGCCGCCACGGACCAGGGCGCTGCCAGAGCTCCCGCTCTCCTGGGTCACAGCCCTTGCTGCTGGCGCCGCATCGGCCGAAGACCTCGCCGCTCACGAACGAGCCGAACCGATCGCGTGGGACAACCCGCACCGGTCCAGCGACACCGTGAGCCACGAAGTCGACCGAGCGCTTGGCAACTACATCGGCGACACCGGATCACGACACGAAGCCATGCACCGCTCGGTCACTTATCTCGTCCGGCTCGACTCCACCGGCGAAGCAGGCACCGAGACAGCGCTGAGCTGGCTCAGAGCGCAATTCGTCTCCGACGTCACCGCCGACGGGTCACGAACCCACCCCGTCGCAGAGGCAGAGTTCGAACGATCAGTCAGGGACGCACGCAAGTTCGTCGCCAACTACGGATGGGGACGCCGATGACGGTCAGCGCCCCACTCACCAGACCTCTCGTTGCCGTACCCGAACCGCCAGCCGAATCGACATGGCGCAAACTCGACCTCACCGACGCGCTCAGCGGCAAACCACCAGAACCACCCGAAGTGCTCCGCCGCTCAGACGGCAAACACCTGCTGTACCGAGGTCGAATCCACTGGATTCAAGGCGAGCCAGAGTCTGGAAAGTCATGGGTCTCACAGGCCGGCGCGGCGCAAGCCCTCAACGACGGCCACAACGTGCTCTACATCGACTTCGAAGACGACGCCAACGGCGTTGTCGAACGACTCTTGGCGCTCGGAGTCAAGACCGAGGCAATCAGGGAACGGTTCGACTACCGCACACCCCATGAACCGCTGTATGACCGCCACGGCGCCGCTACACCCGCAGGCATCGAGTTCGAAGACGATCTCGAGGCAGGAACCTATGAGTTCGCCGTCATCGACGGAGTCACCGAGTCGCTGGCTCACCACGCAACAGAGATCCAAGACAACACCGGCGTGGCGACCTGGGCCAACCGACTACCCAAACGAGTCTCAGCTCTCACCGGCGCCGCTGTCATCTGCATCGACCACGTCACCAAAAGCACCGACGGACGCCAACACTTCGCCATCGGAGCCCAGCAGAAGCTCGCAGCGGTCGACGGCGCCGCCTACGGGGCACGGATGGTTCGGCCGTTCGGTCGGGCGCTCGAGGACCAACCCATCACCGGCCAGCTCGAACTCACGCTGTCCAAGGATCGGCGGGGCTGGCTCCGAGGCAGATACGGCAAGGGTGACGTTGTCGCAGTCGTGGAAGTGACCTCGTGGCCAGACGGCCGGGTTGATCTCGACATCAACCCACCGCCGACCGCTGGAGCGATCCCACGAGACGACGTGAAGCTCCAGGCCGACATCCTCGCTCACCTGACGGTCTATGACGGGCTGTCCAAGACGAAGATCGAGACCGAGGTCACCGGCAACGCCAAGGCGATCAGAGATCAGCTCAAGGCGCTCGAGGCTCGTCAGTTCATCACGATCGAACAGAAGGGGCAGAGTCACAGGCACTGGCTCACCGACGAGGGTAGGGAGTGGCTGGCTGATGTATGACCCCGTCCACCCCGTCCATACCC